>Ga0208695_1000486_pt1 | contig 42850 bp, 38 predicted proteins | sample AD_UKC111_MetaG_FD_184449 | JGI IMG/M metagenome (GOLD analysis project Ga0208695, IMG submission 184449) | Active sludge microbial communities of municipal wastewater-treating anaerobic digesters from Hong Kong - AD_UKC111_MetaG (SPAdes)... | ecosystem: Engineered > Bioreactor > Anaerobic >... | reverse complement strand
GGCAAATTGGATGTGGAGATCCGGTAAAACCGGACCTAACCCTCATATATTACTTCAAAAACTACGATATTTCATGAAAAAACACGGTTTCCGCCACTGGTGGAAATCGTGTTTGTCTGCAAACTGAACCGCCCCTGTGGGACGGTTTATTTTTCTTTAATGAAGAAATTTGGAAGGGATTCGAACCCGTGAGGGCAATTTGCGTTAAGAAAATGCTCCTGTGCGAGCATTTTTAGCAAATTGTAGGAGCCCGGCACCGGAGCAGATGCGACGGTGGGCGACGTCACCAGCATGCGAGCAAAGGGTCGCAGGCGGCGAATCCCTCCTTCTCCGCTGTATTGAAAAGTAATAATCTGTTGTCTTATACATTTCAAACTATCATTTTCACAAAACCTTTTTAGCTCTTTCCAACTTGGCATTTTATCATACCTAATATATCTTCTTTTTATCCTGCAGTATTTCATTATTTATTAAAGAGTGCCTATTATCTCTTATACGGGCAAGCCTATTCACATATAGCCATTTATTGTATTAAGATATCAAGATGATTTAAAGGCGTATCAAAACTAAAAAATAGGCTTTCTGATACATATGCAGTCTTTGAAAAGTGGTTATTGGAAACAGTCTTATAAAGTATGATATAATAACGTAAGGGAGGGGGTGTTTTGTTATGTGGTGCAAGAGTTGTAGCAGGGAAACTAATAGCGAAACCTGTGAGATTTGCGGTAACGACACTGAACGGGATATCCCTATTATGATATATTGGTGTAATGACTGCAAGACGCCGATTATAAAATCAGCAACCAGAATTGACAAAAACATATGTACTCTATGCGGGAAAGAAACCTCATATTTATGTGCAGATTTACGTCCAGTATTCCCTGAAGAACGGTTGTTGATCGAAATACTAACCGCAAAGCCATTTGAATACATAAAAAAAACCGTTTGGGCTGTAGATAATCATTATTACATTGATGGTGAATCAAAGATGATCCCAATAAGTGCATATAAAAAGTTTTCCACCGACCAAATTGTGGAACAGCTCGAAAAATACAAAGCTCAAAATCACTACGACTTTTTCAATCAAGCCATAGAGACGTTCGTAAAAGCAAACACAGAAAGATTGCATTACATTTTTGATGAGGCGACAGAGTTTATTAGAGAAACAGCCAAAGCATACTCAAGTGAGAATATTGTAATCTCATTTTCAGGAGGCAAGGATTCAACTGTTACTGCCGATTTAACTGTGCGAGCTTTAAGTGATCCGAGTTTAGTACATATCTTCGGTGATACTACCCTTGAGTTTCCATTGACCATCGAATATGTTAAGCGATTTAGGGAAAACAATCCTAAAGCCATATTTAAAACTGCAAGAAACAAGGAACAAGACTTTTATGAGGTTTGTGAGGATATTGGTCCTCCTGCCCGTATGCTTCGTTGGTGCTGTTCTATGTTTAAGACAGGTCCTATTACTCGTGTACTGAACAGTCTTTATCGTGACATGGATATTTTAACTTTTTATGGTATACGCAAAAACGAATCCGTAAGCCGCAGTAAATATAACCGAGTAGAGAATAATGCTGAGTCAGTAAAGATACAAAAGCAAAAGGTCGCATCCCCAATTTTTCATTGGAAGGACATTGACGTTTGGCTCTACATATTAGGTGAAGGTATAGATTTCAACGATGCTTACAGGCTCGGTTATGATCGGGTGGGATGTTGGTGTTGCCCAAACAACAATGAAAGAGCACAATTCTTGTCCCGGATCTATATGCCAGAACAGACTGAGAAATGGCGTAATTTTTTGATAGATTTCGCTGTAAAGATTGGCAAACCTGATGCCGAAGTCTATGTTGACAGCGGTAAGTGGAAAGCTCGTCAAGGTGGTAACGGTATTGCTGCCGCGGAAGACGTTAAAATCAAATTTACAAATTGCACAACTGAGGATAATGCAAAAGTATATAAACTTAATCACCCGGTTGATGATGGTTTTTTGGCTTTACTGACGCCTTTTGGTAAGATTGCCAAGGAACTTGGAAGAAAGCTAATTAATGAAACCATTATTTTAGATATAAAAACCAATGTACCGATTTTATCTGTACAGCCATTTTCTCAGGATGGATATGATTATGCTGTGAAAATTAAAACCATGAATGTAGCAAATCATGATGATTTGCAAAGAATGGTCGGCTATCAGGTGAGAAAATTCAATGCTTGCCGCAAATGTTTAAAATGCGAATCGCTGTGCAGGTTTGGGGCTATTTCAATTGTAGGTGAGAAATACCATATCAGTGATAGTAAGTGTAAGCGTTGTAAAATGTGTGTTACGGCAAAATACCTCGATGGAGGTTGCATGATGGATAAATACCTAAAGACAAAGGAGTAAATATGAGATTTAGAGCACATGATACCTTTTTCATAAGAAAAGGCTGGTTATACAAAGGAATGAAAAATGTTGTACGTGATAAAACAGTTTTTATGGGCGACAACGGAAATCCTATGGATATTTTAGGCATTGGTGCAAATATGGTTAAGTCCCTTCGGTATTGGCTACAAGCAGCTGGGCTTACTATCGAGCCCCCTCAGGGTAAGAAATATCAAACCCTTACTCCCTTCGGTGAAATTGTTTATGAGAACGATAGATACATAGAAGAAATAGGTACGCTGTGGCTTCTGCACTATAAGCTAGCAACTAACGAACCTGATGCAACAGCATGGTATTACTTTTTTAATGAATTTAATAGAAATGAATTTAATCAGGATGATTTCGTAAAGCAACTCAATGCCTACATCCTGCTGAATGGGTCAGAAGTTTCCGAGCGTTCTTTAGATGATGATTTTAACTGTATTATTAACACTTATGTGCCGAGAATTAAATCCAATCCCGGCAGGGTGCATCCAGAAAGCAATATTGACTGCCCACTTGGAGAGTTATCACTTGTAGATATCGTAAATAAGAAGGCAAAGACATATAAAAAAAGTGTTCCTAAGATAGATAGTATACATCCGCTTGTAATCCTCGCGGTCATTGCTGACCAAGCTAATGGAGAAAAGCAAATCACGATATCTTCTATTCAGAATGATAAATGTAATGCCGGTAAAGTGTTTAATCTCGATGTTATCACATTGACCAGCTTACTTAACAAATTAGAGATTATGAGATACATCAAGGTTGTTCGAACAGCTGGGCTAGATTATATAGACATTGAAAGAGAAATTGACTTTCTAGGATGTGTCAGGGAATACTACTGTGCAATCAACAGATAAACACCCTTAGGAATGGAGATAGAATATGAGTGATAAGAACATATGGGTCGAAAAAGGTTTTCAGACATCAATTAATATTGCCTTTGACCTGCACAATGAAAATAAGGTGAAAAGCTTTATTCCTACGATGTCAGCTATTGACGTCATTGAGGATGTTATGCTTAGCACTAGTGTTCCGGACAGAGGCCGAGCAAGAATATTGATTGGAGCATATGGTAGAGGCAAATCGCACATCGTACTTATGCTCATGTCGCTTCTTTATAAGAAAGACATAGATTTATTCGAAGTACTTTTAAATAAAATAAAAGAACATAATCCGAAACTTCATGGGTTTATTACAGACTATATAAAAAGTGAAAAAAAATTGCTCCCGATTATTGTAAGTGGAAGCAGCACAAGTATTACTCAATCGTTTTTAAGCGCATTGCAAACTGCTTTAAAAAACGAAAACTTGACAAATATAATGCCTGAGACTAATTTCAAGGCTGCGGTCAACACTATAGAACTTTGGAATAATTATTATCAGGATACATACAAGAAATTTATTTCGGAACTTAATGTACCTATCAATGACTTTATCGTTTCCTTAAAAGAATATGATGTGAGTGCGTATGAAAAGTTTAATAACCTATATCCGACTCTTACATCTGGTAGTGCTTTTAACCCTTTCCTCGGTTTTGATGTAGTGGAGCTTTATGAAAAGGTTGTTGACAAGCTAAAGGACGAAGGCTTTAGCGGTGTATACATTATTTATGATGAATTTAGCAAATATCTGGAGGCAAGCATTGCCAATACTACGATCAGTGACATAAAGCTGCTGCAAGATTTTGCGGAAAAGTGTGACCGTAGTGGTGACAAGCAAATACACCTGATGCTGATTTCTCATAAGGATATTGCTAACTACATTGATAAAAAACTACCAAAAGATAAGGTTGATGGTTGGAGAGGTGTTTCTGGTAGGTTTAAACATATTAGTCTGCATAACAACTTTTCTCAGATGTATGAGATCATTTCTGCAGTCATAAAGAAAGATGAGGACTATTGGGCTGATTACTGCCAAAAGAATGAAATACGCTTTAAAAGTTTGATAGAACGTTTTAAGGCAAATGGTATATTGGAAGAGAATGATGATACCACAGCTCAGACTGCAATTATGGGTTGTTATCCGCTGCATCCGATTTCAACTTTCATTCTCCCAAGACTCTCCGAAAAGGTAGCGCAGAATGAGAGAACGTTGTTTACATTTTTATCATCAGATAATAAGTACACCCTATCCGCATTTTTAGAAAATGAGAAGGGTGATTTCCCCATGCTTACTCCTGATTATGTGTATGATTACTTTGAACCGCTTTTACGAAAAGAGCCTTATACAAGTGAAATTCACAAGCTTTATGAAATCACATCTAAGGTGCTTCAAAAGCTCGAGGAGGGCTCCCTTGCTACTAAAATTGTTAAGACTATTTCACTCATCTACATTGTAGAGCAGTTTGAAAAACTGTCACCGATAAAAGACATAATCATAGACACTTTTAGAGACAGCGTTTCCGATATTAAGGTTATTGATGATGTTCTTGATGAGCTTATTGAAAAAGAGTGCATTATTTATCTCAAAAGAAGCAATGGCTATCTAAAAATCAAGGAAAGTTCTGGCGTTGACATTGGTGCTGAGATTCAGAATGTTATTGATAAGACCAGGCAGACTTTGAGCGTAAAGGACATCCTAAACAAACTCTCTTTTGATAGCTACATGTATCCTACTGCCTATAATGATGAAGTAGAGATCACACGATACTTCGAGTTCACCTTTATTGACAGCTTGGAGTTTTTCTCTGTTACAGATTGGGGAAGAAAGATTGAGAACCTAAGCGCAGATGGCGTAGTGTATGCAATTATTCCTCGTAATAATGAAGAAATTGAACAAGTTAGAAATGCTATCAAAAGTGGCAACTGTAACCACAATAGAATTATTTTTGTACTACCTTTACGTTTCATAGATATTGAAAAGATAGCGTTTGAATATAATGCTGTTACAATTCTTAAGGACATGGCTTCCGGTGATGAGCTTCTCTCTGATGAATATGACATTTATATCGAGGATTTAGAAGAAGTTATTGGTAGATATATTTTAAGCTTTACCCGACCGGAAACAGGAGAAGCTGAGTATTATTGGAACGGAGAAAAACAACCTTTTAAGAGAAAGGCACAAATCTCTGCTAAACTCTCGGAAATTTGTACTGAAACGTATCCAAACACTCCTATTATCAATAACGAATCCATAAATAAGGATAATCTACCAACTGTAGCAATTAACAGTAGAAGTAAACTTATTTCTGGTTTACTTGAAAACGAGCTGAATATTAATTTAGGGCTTACCGGAACAGGCCAGGATGTTTCATTTATGAGAAGTACCTTGATACAGACTGGCATTCTCTCAAACGAGCAGGTGAAGCCTGTATTAACACTTACACCTGAAGATAAAAAAATGGCAAATACTTTATGTGTAATTCAAGAGTTTTTCAGTGGAGCTAATGCAAACGAGGGAAGAAATTTTAAAGATTTATACGATAAATTGACTTTACCAGAATTCGGTTATGGTATAAAAAAGGGGGTTATACCCATTTATATTGCAGTCGTTCTTCATTTCTTCAAAAAATATCTTGTCATCAAGAACAGAAATGAAGAAGTTAAGATTAATGCAGATCTTTTAAATAGTATCAATGAAAATCCTAAGGCTTTTACTGCCTTTATGGAAGATTGGAATGAGGATAAGTCAACCTACATTAACAGTCTAGAAGCTGTATTTTCAGACCATATTATTTCAAAAGAAAAGGATTATAACACATTTACTTATGTTGTGTCAGCTATGTCGCGCTGGTACATGAGTCTGCCTAAGTATGCCAAGGATTTAAAGACTAACTACAAAGGAAAAGGAGTTTCTCCTGAAAAAATATCGTCTGCACATGTCAGATTTATCGGGAGCCTAAAGCAGACTAATATCAACGCAAGAGAGTATTTGTTCGAGAAGCTGTTTGAAATTTTTAGTTTTAAAAAATTTACTGTCGATATCGTTGACAATATTAAGAGTGCAAAATCTACCTTTGATAGCGCCAAAAACGAACTTATCAAGCATTTAATAAATGATGTAAAAAGTACTTTCAGGAACGGTCAAGCTGAAAATGCTACGCTAACGTCCATCATTAAAGACTTTATTGAGAGATTGAAGCCTTCTACACTAAGCTATTTATTTCCTAATGAAGAGCATAAGGTATTGCAACTCATGAATAGTATTGGGAATGATGAGAATGCATTCATAGAAAGGCTGGCAAAAGCAGTTACTAATCTACGAATTGACGATTGGACGGTTGATACAATTGTTGAATTTACAACTGAATTGGAGCAGATTAAAAAATCAGTTTTAGAATATGACCAAATTGTTGTACAAATAAATAGTCCTGCAGTAAACGCAAACTGTTACAAAATATCCTTTATCGGAGAGGATGGCAAAGAGATAGTTAAGTCATTTGACAAGACAAGCTACAGTGATAAAGGAAGACTCCTCTACAACGAGATAGCCACAGCTCTCAATGAGATGGGTCAGTCGATTTCAGAGCATGAGAAAAGGCAAATCTTAATGGAGTTTATTGAAAAAATGTGCAAGGGGGGGGATCTGACATTTGGATAAAATAGCTTACTTTAATAACGCTGCTACCACTTTCCCGAAGCCGGAAGAAGTGTATAGCTTTGTAGATAAATTTTACCGTGAGTCAGGACTAAACTCCGGCCGTGGACAAAATAACTCCACAAGTAAACTCACTCAAGATGCGCGAAATCTGTTGTTGGAGCTGTTTCACTGTCCTGCCAAAAAAGTAGTATTTACCCCGTCGGCAACAGCAGCAATCAATGTTATTTTGCAAGGACTTCCCATAACAGATAACTATAACATCTATATTTCACCCTTTGAGCATAATGCGGTTACAAGGGTAATTAACTATCTGCAAGGATTATATAAACTAAACGTTATTACTTTATCTGTAAACGAAAAGAACTTAACCTATGATTTAGAAAAGATAAGATATCAGTTTACGGAGAACAAGCCTAATATAGTGATTATAAGTCATGCGAGTAACGTATGCGGTGTAATAGCGCCTATAACTGAGATCTGCGCAATGTCGCACCAGTATGGTTCAATAAATGTAATTGATATGTGTCAGACTGCAGGCCTTATAGATACGGATTTGAGCAGTAATATATATGATTTTGTAGTTTTTGCCGGCCATAAAACCTTATATGCTACCTTTGGCATTGCAGGGTTTATATGCAATGGAGATATTAAGCCTAAGCCTCTTATTTATGGCGGTGCAGGGTTTGATTCTGCTAATCCAAATGTGCCTGACACAATTCCAGAAAGATACGAGGTTGGCAGTCAAAACATAATGGCAATAGCAGGTCTGTATGCAGCTTTGAGTTGGATCAAGAAAACAGGAATTCATTGCATCTATGCGAAGGAAAAAGAAAATTATAGTAAACTAGTAGCTGTTTTAAGTGAATTTGATAACATTAGAATTATCACTCCTTCTGATGCTACGAATACAGTTGGCGTCATATCTTGTGTCTTTGATAGTTATAGTAGCGATAATATAGGGCAGATACTGAGTCAACAGGGTGTCGAGGTCAGGACAGGACTACATTGTGCGCCTTCTGCTCACAAGTTTTTAGGTACTTTCCCTGCTGGAACAGTTAGATTTAGTGTAAGTTATTTTAATACCGATTATGACTTTGCGAAGCTAAGACAAGCATTAGACTATATTGACGAAAACAGTTAGGAGTGATAAAAGCGAGAGAACAGGAATTTGAGAATTATTTACTTCTAGATGATAATATAGTCAGTAAAGTTAAAGCTGTGCACACGAGAATGAATAAGGCAAGAATGAATGAGTGACACTTTGATACTTTACTTGACCATATCATTTCGGACGGTAAGAGGATGTATGAATACCTACTTAAAATTAATGTAGATATAAATTACATAAAAGAAAACATCTCAAGCTCTTTGTGAAAATATAATTATTTTGCAAATGGAATATTGTTCTCTACTCTTTCTGGTTTTGAGAATTAATTTGGGAGGTGAGAACCTTGAGTTTAAAAGATGTAGAACCAAAAAGCGAATATCGGTCTTTACAGGATGATATAGTGAGGGATTTTTACATTCCCCTACTTAGTCATGCTGTTTCATATAAAAGGGCTGTTGGTTTTTTTTCTTCATCGGCTTTAGTTGAAATATCCAAAGGGATATCATACTTGGTGAAAAATGGAGGCAAAATCCAACTGATAGTATCACCCAAGCTATCAGAGGAAGATATAGAAGCCATTGAAAAGGGATTTGAGATGCGTTATGAAATCATTGAAAAATGTTTAGAGCGCTCATTTGAACCACCAAGAAATGTTTACGAGGAAAAGAGGCTGAACCTTTTAGCTAATTTGATCGCAGATGGTCAACTTGATATTAAGGTTGCTTTTTTAGAGAGCAACAATAAAATAGGCATGTTTCATGAAAAAATGGGTTTAATCACAGATGCTGATAATAATGTCGTTGCTTTTACCGGTTCTATGAATGAAACCCAAAATGCATTCTCACATAACTACGAATCTATTGATGTGTTTTGCTCTTGGACACATGATTCGGAAAGAGTATTTGCGAAAGAAGCAGCATTTAATGCTTTATGGAATGATTATGAGCCGCATATCAAAACAATTGAATTCCCAAAAGTTGCGAAAGAGCGATTCCAAAAATATAAATTTAATTGCTCAGTAGATTATGAAATTGATAATAAGGAATTTTTTATTCAAGAAAGTCAGCAAGAATATGAAACAATAACTAGCAAGCGGCAGCCGACGATCCCTAGTGACGTTAAAATCAGGCCATATCAAACTGAGGCACTTGATGAATGGGAAAAGGAGAGCTTCCGAGGTATTTTTGATATGGCGACAGGTACAGGAAAGACTTACACAGGACTTGCAGCCGTAGAAAGATTGTATCGCAAACAGGGCGATAACTTAGCAGTGTTCATTGTAGCACCATATCAGCATCTTGTTAATCAATGGGTTGAAGATATTGAAAAATTTGGGATGAAAGCTATTATAGGTCACTCTGCATCTGTTCAAAAGAACTGGGAAAAGCGCCTTAATGATGCTGTTCGTAGCTATAATATGAATATAATTAATCACTTTTGCTTTATTTGTACAAATGCCACATTTTCATCGGCTTTTGTTCAAGAACAATTGCAACAGACTAAAGGAAACATTCTTTTGATGGTAGATGAAGCCCATAACTTTGGTGCTGCTCATCTAAGCACGTTACTTGCACCTCATATACCATTTCGACTAGCTTTGTCGGCAACTATTGATAGATACGGAGATGAAGAAGGTACAGAAAAACTATATAACTACTTCGGTAAAAAATGCATTGAGTACACGCTGAAACAGGCTATAGATAATAATATGTTAACACCGTATGAATATCATCCTGTCGTCGTGTCTCTTAACGAAGATGAGCTTGACGAATATATAAGCATTTCTAAAAAGATTTTCGGGAAAACGGATGAGCGGGGGAAGCGCACTTTCAGTGAGTACGAAAAAATGCTTCTCATTAAGAGAGCAAGGATAGTTGCGGGAGCTTGGCAAAAAATCAATAGTCTTAAGGAACAAATACGACCATATAAAAACGATACTCATATGTTGGTATATTGCGGGGCAACTACAATAAGTGACCCAGACTATCGTGAAGGTAGTGTAGACGAAAACGAGAAAAAGCAGATTAATGTTGTTGCAGAAATGCTCGGTAATGAATTGGGGATGCGCATTTCAAAATTTACATCTGAGGAATCTGCACAGGAGCGAGAAGCTTTGAAGAAGGCTTTTGACGAAGGGAAGCACTTGCAAACTCTTGTTGCTATACGTTGTTTGGATGAGGGAGTTAATATTCCAAGTATTAAAACTGCTTTTATACTTGCCAGCAGCACAAACCCAAAAGAGTATATTCAACGACGTGGAAGAGTGTTGAGAAAATATCCAGGCAAAACAAAGGCTGTAATTTATGATTTTATCACTTTGCCTATTGCTCTAAATAAGGTTAGAAATTATCCGCCAGAGATTATAAAATCTACATCTGGGCTTGTATTAAGAGAAATAGAGCGAATGAAAGACTTTGCAAATATTTCTGAAAACCCATGGGATGTTGATTCACTTATAAACCAAATTGAAGAAATATATAACCTAAATAAATTTGAGGGGGATGATAATTATGTCGGAGATAGAAAATAAGCTATTGGACGAGAAACGACTAACTGCAATGAAGGTGAATATTTTGGAGCTTGAAATAGAAAATCTTAAAACCCGTGATAAGACAAATGATGAAATGGTCGAGTTAATAAGAAAGATCATATCGGATGAACTTAAAAAGAATTATTAAGGGGGTGAGAAGCAATGTTGATAAAGTCTTTATACATAAAAAATTTCCGCCAGTTTAAAGGTGAGACTACAGTAGAATTTGCATGTGACAAAGAGAAAAATGTAACAATTATTCTGGGTGATAATACCTACGGTAAAACTACCCTTCTTCAAACATTTAACTGGTGTTTGTACGATTTTGTTGTGTTTGACAAGGATTCTAATCCAGATATGCTTCTCAACCTTGAATTAGCTTCTCAAATGAAGTATGGTAGCCGAGATATTGTTGAGGTTAAAATCGTACTGATTCATAAAAAAACAGAGTATACAATTTCTAGGACACAAGAATATATTTGGACAGAGCATAAAGTACGTGGCGAAAAGTCGAAAGTCACAATGTCGTATAAGCTCCTTGGATCTGATGGTCAAACTGATATCAGGGATCAGTATATAGAAAAAATGATTAATGAAATACTGCCTCGCAATTTGTCTAATTTCTTCTTTTTTGATACTGAGCGTGTTCGTGGTGTTAGCAACCGCCAAGATGTCAGCGAATCCGTAAAGGGATTATTGGGATTGACTGTATTAGACAATGCAATAAAACACTTAGGTAGCAAAACTGCAAAAACAACCGTTCTTGGAAAGCTCTATTCAAGTATGGACAATGAAGGCGACCAAAAAGCTACCGAAGCTTTGGAACGTATTAATAGCACGCAGCAGCGTAAAGCTGCTATTGCAGAACGACTTGAATCCCTTAGAACTCAAATTACAGATTACGAAGCTGAAAAAGCCCGGGTGGATCATATTTTAGCAGAAGGTAAAAGTACCGCATCTTTGCAGGAACGGAGCCTTACTTTAGAAAGATTAATTAGCAGAGAAACAAATGCTCTCGAACAAACCTATAGTAAATTTATTCAAGAGTTTAATAACGGAACAGTTACATTTTTCGCAAAACCGCTTATGATAAGAGCATTAGATTTTATGAAAGATGCGAAAGTTGATGATAAAGGTATTAAAGATATGACTGCTCAATCAATCGTGGATATTATCAATCGAGGCAGATGTATATGTGGTATAGAGTTGGTTGAGGGCTCGACGGAGTACGAGAATGTCCTCAGAGAGCTTGATTTTTTGCCCCCACAATCCATAGGAACATCGATTCGCAACTTTAAGGAGAAAATTGAAATGTATGATGCAACAAATCGCAATTACTTCACAAACCTGAAATCACGCTATGAAGAGATTTTGAGATTAAAAACTAATATTCAAGAATGGCAAGATGAAGCAGATGAGATAAAGAGAAAAATTGAGGGTAAAGAGGATATGAAAAAATATTCTCTCAAGCTTTCCGATGTTAAGACCCGTCTTAAAGAGCTAAACGAAAAGAGAGAACACCTTATTCGTGAAGATGAAGGATGTAACAACGATATTGAGCGCTTCCAAAAAGTATATGACAGCCTTGTGGCGGTTTCATCAAAAAACAAGTCCATCATGACTTATATCCGATACGCAGAAGAAATATTAGCTTGGATAACTAAAACTTACAAAGAAAAAGAATCCGATATTAGAGAGCGCCTTGAAGAAAAGGTAAACGAGATTTTCAACAAAATTTACCATGGGCATCGCCGCGTATCCATCAATGAAAAGTATTATGTAACTTTGCTTGCAATGGTAGGTGAAAAAGAAATTGCTTCTGGTGAGTCAGAAGGGTTAAATCGTGTTAAAAATTTTGCTTTTATTGCAGGGCTTGTTGAACTTGCAAAAGAAAAAATCATTGCTATCGCAGGCGAGAACAAAATTGATTTAAGCTCTGAGCCATACCCTCTTGTCATGGATGCCCCGTTCTCCAATGCCGATGCCACTCATACAACCAATATTTCTAAAGTATTACCAGAAGTTGCAGAGCAGGTCATTATGTTTGTTATGGAAAAAGACTGGCGTTATGCTGAGCCTGTAATGGCTTACCGTGTTGGTTCACAATGGATTCTTGATAAAATAACTGATACTTATTCTATTTTGAAAAGGAGTGATTCCTGATGTTCGAAAATGACTATACAATCAGCGGTATTCATGCAACTCATCTAAAATATCTTGTAAATGATGCGAAGATATTTATTCGATATATTGATGTTTACATGAATGCTGCAATAATTGGCTTTCTACATGGACGCTTAGAAAAAAAGGATAATTCCTCTCAGGATAGAGCAAGAATCTATGCTGATGCTTTTGCTACTGAAAGGTTAAAATGCGACTTCATTTACCGCTTAATAATGCTTTTAGATGGAAACGCAGAATTTTCAACTCAACAGCGGTTAGATAGAGCATTTCGTGATGATTCTCAGATGGAATCTGAGTATACAAAAGATGTGCATTCTCAAAACATGGAGCTATTTAATTCATATGTCCTTGGGGGGATTGAAGAATTATATGAGCAGTTCACCAAAGGTGCTACAAGTCGTGATGATTATATCAATAGGATTTATGATATTACCGTGAAATTTAAAGAAGAAGTGGAAGGAATTGACTATGAAAGCAAACTGAAAGAACTTGTTTGCGGTAATTAATGGAGTGATGATCATGGGCGAATTGCCCGAGGTATTCGCAATAGAGGATGCTATCCACGAATATAGTTGCTCGGATTTGTGTAGTGCTTCGCTCGCATTACTTCGGGCAATGGGTTATCCAATAAAAGTTCATAGTGATGTTGGAAATCAAAAAGTTGAAGATTTCATTTACTTTACCGCCCAAAACAAATCTCATTATAGTGCGCAAGAAATGATGTATCTCAAGAAGATTAATACAGTATCATTTTTATGCGAGCTTCGATATTGCGATTTGATAGATAAGGGTGAATCATCAAATGATACTATTGTCTTTTTAGCTGTCGAAATTAACAGCTTTGAGGAAAACCGTAGTGAGGATTCGTTTTATATAACCAAGATATTAAGCAAAATATACAATAGCTTTGTGGTACTGATTATCAAGAATATAGACCAGATTATGTTTTGTACATATGTTGACGATAAGACCGCTTGTATGTCTGAGTGGTATAGTATTAATAGCACGTGCATGAATTTGTTTCCACTTTGTGCTGTTTGCTATCCATATATATCAGGAGTTAGAACAGTCAAAGATTATTATTATGAATTGGCTTATGGTTTTTCACGAGATTATATTCGGTATCCTGAGTCTTATGAGTTTGCTGCTTATCAAGCCGTACAATATATAGAAGTAGATACTGCAGATAGCTTTGTATCAAAACAGCAGATAAAAGAAATTGTGGAACAAAATCATAATTATTATAAGAGCAAATATGGCTACGATTATGTTGATCCTGACAATAGCTTTTCAGTTTTACTTGAAGAAGATGATGAATGGGCATTATTAGAACTTGACGATTTTGTGTTATCAGACGATGAATTAGAAGATGATGATGTAGGTGATTTTGCTGCTGATGATATAGAAAAAATAGATTATTCTGATGTTGATGAAGAGACTCTTAGTGATCCAGTCATGCTTCTAAAGTGGCTTGAACAGAGAGATAGAATGGTTAGCTCAGATTAAAAAGATAGTGTTTGATGGCGTCATGGGTACAGTACGCAAACAGTAAGAATTGTGATTATGCAAAGGCTCTATACAGGCAATGTAATGCTGTATAACCCTTACAAACTTGGCTATAAGTACTTCAAGTAAAGAAAGCAGTAGGGACTGTCTCTTCTACTTGAACGTGACTTTTCAGAACATCAGATTTTTATTGCCTAGATACACAAATATGAAACTGTCTTTGACGAAGCACTGATTTTTGAAACCGACGGAACACTATTTGATGAGCCAACTCTGTTTGACTTGCCATCACAATAATAAGTGCCGAGAGTGTTGATAGAATCGAGCATTTAAGGTGATTCACATACTGATTTTGTTTAAATTCTTCTCACTTACGATTTTTATCCGCGCTAATGAAAACTAAACCTTCGCTTACGATTGATTCGACAAATGCACACTGTATAAAAATATTAGTCTTTGCCCATGGAGGCGGTGGATTATTACCCTAATAATGACTTGTTCCCGAGAACGGATTAAAACAGAATAATTCTTTGGACATGTTTCCGCACACGGATAGAGCCTATCAAAACCAATATTGACCTGTTGTTAGCGGTAAAATAAAATGGATGAATTTCGGCCACCAAAAACGGATGAATTCCGGCCAATAAAAACGGACGGATTCTCCCATTTCCTACGAGCAAATGGTATCATTTTACCATATTGCTTGAAGGGAGTGGTGAAAATATGAAAGGGTGGCAAATGTATTCAATAATTCATCAGTTAAAAGAATTAGGCCTTAACAAGGCGCAGACAGCACGTAAGCTCACAATAAACGCTAAGACAGTCTCAAAGTATTGGGAAATGGAACCGGATGAATATGCCTCTTATGTGCAGGATCAATCCCGTACCAAAGTACTCACAGACTATGAACCAGTAGTTACCGAATGGCTACGACTATACCCGGACTTAAGTGCTTCCCAGGTGTGCGACTGGCTTCAGGAGCATTATCACATCATACCGAAGGAAAGAACCGTGAGGCGATTTGTAGCTTTTCTCAGAACGAAGTACGAAATACCAAAGCCTATGAAAACAAGGCTGTACGAGGCGGTTGACGATCCTCCAATGGGTTTTCAGATGCAAGTTGATATCGGTATCATATCCGTGAGAAAGGCTTATGAGCCCAGCCTAATCAAATTGTATTGTGTCGCCTTTGTACTCTCGAATTCCCGGTACAAATACGGTGTATGGTTTGAACGGCCTTTGACATCAGCAGATTTTGTCAATGCAATTGAAGCCTGCTTTGAATATATGGGAGGACGCCCCCATGAACTTGTATTCGATCAGGATAAGCTTCTTGCTGTCAGTGAGAACTACGGAGATATTATCTACACTTATGAGTTTGAACGATTCAGGCAAAGTATGGGCTTTGAAGTCAGGCTCTGCAGGGCAGCCGATCCAGAAAGCAAAGGCCGAATAGAGGCAGTTGTGAAGTACTTTAAAAACAATTTTGCAAAGAACCGACTCTTCATGGATCACCGGATCTGGACAGAAAGTTTTGAGGACTGGCTCTCAAGAACCGGAAACGGAAAAATGCATGGCGTTACAAAGAAAATACCGGCTCAAGTATTTGCTGTAGAAGCCCAATACCTAAAACCGGTGCAAATCATTAAATATACATCTTCATCATCCAGTATAACAAGGCTGGTACATAAAGACAACACCGTCTTTTATCAGGGCAATCGATACAGCGTCCCATTAGGAACTTACAAGCCCGGACTTGAAGTAACACTTGCTGTTGAGGGCGGAGTTCTGCGCATTACAGATGCTTTCGGAGATATCATGTATGCAGAACATCCCATAAGTTCTGACAAAGGAAAATTGATAAAGAACAACAATCATCGTCGGGATACTTCGGAAAAGGTTGACCGTCTTTATGAGAAGGTCTTGAAGCAGTTTAAGGACCAATCCAGCGCAACGCTTTTCTTAAGCAAAATACGGGAGCTCAAAAGCAGGTATGTCCGAGATCAGTACAACCTAATTCTTAAGGGCTTAGAGAGTAAGTCCGAAGAAGCGATTTCAAGTGCACTAGTTTACTGCTGTGAGAATGAGTTATTCAGTGCCGTAGACTTCCGCAATGCCTTAGAATACTTCAATCCAAAAGATAGAGCAGAAAAATCATCAGAAAACGCAATTAAGCTTCCTAAAAATGTTATCCCAATTACTACCATCAAAACGCATCGCCGGAACCTCAAGGAATATTCCAGGCTTGTAGGAGGTGGTACGGAATGAATCAGAAACTTAATGAAGTAAAAGCACTAATGAAAGAGTTAAACCTTACCGCACTTGCATCGGGTGTAGAAGAGCTCATAGGACAACCCACTTTGAATGCTATGAGTCCATTAGATTTCATAGGGTACATTTTAGGAATAGAAACCCAAGCTCGTCAGGAAAAATCTAAGGCAAAACGCTTGAAGCAAGCCGGCTTTCCTTATGAAGCCACAGTGGAAAAATTTGATTTCGGTTTTCAACCTGGTATATCCAAGAAGCATATTCTGCAATTAATGGATATGTGCTGGTTGGAGCAGGCCTACAATATCATGTTCCTTGGGCCTCCGGGGGTGGGGAAGACCCACTTGGCTATCAGCCTTGGAATGAAAGCTGTTGCATGCGGATACCATGTTGTATTCGTTACCATGGATGAGCTTATGAAGCTGCTGAAAACAGAAATGATTTCAGCCAGCCGAAAAAGAAGGCTAAACCAAATTCAATCAGCAAATCTTGTTATCATAGATGAGGTGGGCTTTCTGCCCATCTCACGGCAAGAAGCAAACTTGTTTTTCCAGCTGATAGCGAAGTTGTATCAGCAAACATCCATCATCATAACCAGTAACAAGGGTTTTGATGAATGGGGAGAATTCCTTGGAGATACGGTCATAACAACTGCAATATTGGATCGTCTCATCCATCGATGTGAAATGATCAACATCAATGGCCCAAGTTATCGGCTGGAACGCCGAGAGAAAATTTTTAAATAGCGGCCAAACATCCATTTTTATTGGCCGGAATTTGACCAAAATACTTGACCGTTAACACCTGTTCCCTTGTACGGAAAAACAGAAAAATACAGACCAGACATCAATCTTATGATATCGTGCCATTGTGAGAGTGGTTGCCTTCTGTCTAAAGTTAACACTCGAGACTAGTTTGAAGCAATAGGATGGATGACAAGGAGAGGATAATATGACATTAGTAGATTTTGTATCAAGAATAAACGAACAAACAGAAATTTCGGTAGAAAAATTTGGACCGGATAAGGAGGCAAAATCATTGGCTGAAACATTTGAAAAAAATAAAAATGAGGATATTTCTTTACTTGAATCAAAGATTGACGATAAAAGCTCTGATAATGAAATCTTATATATTGAAATCGCAAAAAATGTGATTCAAAATAAACAATATAGATTTCTTCAAGAAGAAAACTTATTTGCCAATGTTGATGCGTTTAGTCCATATATTAACTCTGAAAAGAAAGAATTGAATCAAAAATGGCATATATTAATTAGTTGCTTGGCGGTATTAGATATTTCTTCATTTGGTGATAATTGTAAGAATGATAATAGGTTTTCAAATTATGATATTGGTAAAATAACTGGAATAGACTTAAAGAAATGGTTATCGATATCTCATGAGAAGAAAGTAAAAAAAAGTCATGTTAAATTATATTCTAGTGAAGGAATGCTAAATTTTATAAGAAAGGCACTAGAATAATAGAGATGGTGTTCTTAAGAATAAACGTCAACATGGTGAATTGGTGAACTGGGTGCAAAAACGTTGCTATCCTTAAAAGATTCGTAGATATGTCCCCTGGAACGTATGTAGTATTTTGACGTACATGCAGTCCTCTCAACCCACGTGGAGTGCGTGGTCTTGATGTCAAGCATAGTTATATAAAACCAACTTTTACTTTTAGCCGGATATAATTTCAAAATATGATAGGTAGATTTGTTGCATTCTATAACTTGATAATATCAGACTTTACATTAATATGTTAGTACGGAAGGTGAAGGAAATACATTTATTATCGATAGAGTATGAGAGTCTTATGTTGTAAAAAATTAATTCACAAGGATAGAGAGGAAGAAAAGAGTTATGTATTCACAAATAATTAATGATTTTGACTATGTGGAGTATTTTAAGAATACCATTGATTCTTTTGGAGGGATAAGCAGAGGTAACCCCAAGTATGTATTTAGGAAAAACGTAAATAATCCGTTCCCTGATAGCGGGGCTTATTTTGGTTGCATCAGTGAAGGAGAAGAAAACACTGGTGCCTATTCGGATTTAAGTATAGTCGTTTTTCCAAGTAATGAAGCTGTAAAGAATGACGATAGATGGATAATTGCGCTTGGGGTTGGAAGTTTGGGATTTAAAAATGATTATCATCTTGTATCTCTTCCAGGAACACGTAGGTTCTTTATGAATTGCCTTAGCCATGATTCATTCATAAAAAATGATTTTATGGACATCGAAACTCAAGATGGTTTTACATCTTTTTGTCAAAGACAATTAATACCAGAAACACTTTACAACGCAGTTAAGAATTATAGCAAACTTTTGCTTGCCTGTACAATGTTTGACCCGAACAATAAAAATGAAGGGAAAAAGGTTATAAAAAAGTTTTTGGCGTTATATGCTAATATACGCCGCTTACCAACTAACCAAAAACAGAGAGATGAGGTAAGAACAATTATTCAAGCTGAGAGAAAGGCGTCGGTTGATGAAGAAAATGAAATCAAAACACTACTAGCCGCGCGTAAGTATATTGTTCTTCAAGGTGCTCCTGGAACCGGAAAACTAGAATGGCAAAAAGAATAGTTGAAGGACAGGGGCAGGTGTTCTTTACTCAATTTCATGCAGAGACTTCATATAGCGACTTTGTATACGGGATTATGCCTGATGTTCATGCCGCCGAATTGAAATACAGCGAACGCGAAGGTGCTTTTGTAAAAGCAATAAAGGCTGCCTTGGATAGTGAAAAAAACGGACAAAAGGTATTCTTGATTATTGACGAAATTAATAGAGCAAACCTATCTAATGTTTTGGGTCCTGCTTTCTATTTGCTCGAACCAACTATGTCAGATAGTGGTATAGAAATTGAGATATGTCCAGGGTTATCATTAAATAAATTACCTGAAAACTTATACATAATTGCAACGATGAACACAGCTGATCGAAGTTTAGCGATTGTAGATTTTGCTCTTAGAAGACGTTTTGCATGGTATACTTTATATCCACATGTAATTACAGTTGAGTCAGGTATAGTATTCCGTGATAAGGAGTTTAATGATATTGCGGCCATTTTTGAGAATTATGCAACAGACGAAGAATTAAACTTGCAGCCTGGTCATGCGTATTACATAGTATCTAATAAAAATCCAGATAATGAGATCAAAACTAGACTGAAGTATGAGATTATGCCACTCATAAAGGAATATCTTAACGACGGTATGCTTTCACGTGCTAAAGATGATTTTGTGAATTATTTCCGTGAAACAATCGGTGAGGAGATGTACCGTTAAATGGACAATCTATTTTTTAAAATGCCATGCCTGTCCGAGTCACAAGAGTTGAAAAGTAAAGAAATATACGAGAAGTTGTTTGATAAAAAGGTTGATAAACGTTACCTTGAGAGTGCGGTTCAAAAATTTCTTTTGCTAAACAAAAGAATGCTTGATTTCTTGGGGATTGAGGCAATGTTAAGTGGCGCAGATCGTGATTTATCTCTTTGTTTTAAAACTTCGAATCAAATAGGGGCTATTCCAATTAGAATGCCCTATGATGGCATTGCCCATAAAAACTTTCAAGTAGTTCCAAGATTTGATAGCGAAAAGGAAACATTTGATGAGTTGACGCAGTTATTAAGTTCATTGGAGTATTCAATTACACCAGAGTATGCTGACGGGGAGCCACTAACTCTTCCTCTTCAGTTGAGGCCACCTTTATACTATGAAGCTGCAAAGTATGTTGAGTTATTCGAGAAAGCATACAAGTATGCTTGGGTACAATTTGAAGTTGTCAATAGAGAACATAGCTATCCGAAATCAAATACAAATTGGGCAAAACACGCCGCGAGAACTGTAGACCCAAGAAAAGCTCTACAATTTCCGGCAAAGGACAGTATTTTTTCAATGAATCATAAGGAATGGCAGGAGCTTAAATATGTATTCAATATCGCACAAGGTATTATTACAAATTTAACAGTTCCAGCTTCTTTAAGGCTTAAATACCAGGGCAGGGTGATGTCAATACAAAGGAAGGTGGCATCGATCGCTGCTCGTAGGGCTGATTTATTACTGATTCACGCCAGTGATCCAGCATGTATAAAAGATGTTAAAGCACAAGCTAATATTTTATTACAAAAAGACAGCACTATTTGTATGGCATGGCGTATGGATATGGCTGAACTTTTTGAACGATATGTTCAGCATATAGTAACGAACAGCATAAAGGGGCTATCTGGCACAGTTATCTATAATGGGAAAATTGCAGGTAAAGGAAATATTCCTAGATGGGGTTTAAAATATCTTGAGCCTGATATTATGATCAAATTTAGCAATAGTATTTACATAGCTGATGCTAAGTATAAAGCGCATTTCTATGCCCGTGGAATAAAATCTGATACGTTGAATGAGACGCATAGGTCAGACCTACATCAATTATTAGCTTACTGTTCATTTGAGCCTCAATCACATAAGACTGGAATATTGTTTTATCCAGCAAAAACTTTAAGCTTTCAAAAAATACAATATTCAGATAGGATCGGCGGGATCTGCAATAAAGTTATTCTTTGTGGGCTTCCATTTGAGATAGAGGAGATTAAAAATGCGACAGTTAAGATAAAAGAGCTTTTCCAAAACGATGTGCTGGAAATTGCTAACTAAGGAATATAAAATTTCGAAGCGCTAGTTAACTTTTTTTGCTTTCTGCCTATTATCATAGACTATTGTCTCTGGGGCAAGACTCTTTGCTCGATTTGATATTTGGTATGTTTGATATAATGACAGGTAGAATGAGTTCTATCAACTTGGGCCACCCAGTATGAGAGAACATATCAAACTTCCCATTATCTATATAAAACTACCAGTAAATCAATTAGAGCAAAAGATATTAACTTGTGAACTACTCTGGGGCATTCCGGAGAATCTGTGACCAATTGCACAAGAATGTATGAATATTGGTGTGGCACCTGGCCGCAGTGCAAGGGGGGACTATATAGAAGTAGCAGGGACTGTCTCTTTTGCTTAAAGGATCAGCAATGATTTCCTGTAACGACGGGTTCCGTCCTGTAAGCTTCCTTCTTGAAACAATGGATGAATGCAGAGTAAAATTTATTTTGTATGGGAGAACGCAAAATGGCGATTTGTGGAGTTGATTGCTGTAAGGATTGCAGCAGAGTAAAAGAGTGCGGCGGCTGCACCGTTTGTAACGGCCATCCTTTTGGCGGCAGCTGTATAGCTGCAGAATGTATCAAAACCGGTGGCTTTGAGGCATTTAATGCATTAAAAAATACATTAATCGAAGAAATTAATTCCCTCGGGATTAAGTATTTGTATGTTGACAGCTTAAACCTTCTGAATGGATTCCTTGTGAATTTGGAATACGTGCTTCCAAATGGAGAAGGTATTAAATTATTGAATGATAATGACGTATACTTAGGAAACCAGATAGAAAAGCCGAATAGTGACAGGTGCTATGGCGTTGTGACCGATAGCAAGTATCTTCTTGTTTGTGAGTATGGATGTAATGGACTTAATCCTGAAATTGTGTCATACAAACGCAGATAAATATCAGTTGTGCAAGATAGATAAGTTTCCGTATACTAATGACATTAATCTCATTACCTCAAGACATTTTGAGTATGCTGTCTTGATGCCAAGGGCAAAAGAGTGAGTGCGTTGTCGAAAAATAAAGTCATTTCATAAAAACTAAATGAAAAGAGATAAGAAAAAAATGGAGAATAAAATCAGTGAATGCACGGAAGTGGAAAAAGCCGGCCTGATTTTCGAAATGAGCATTGAGGATGATGAATTTGATTTTACATCATCTGTTTCGTCAGCACTCACACATGCAGAATTGGAAATACAGTCTCTTAATGAGACAGTTGATTCAATAAATGGATTAAAGCCAGAGTGTGACAAACTTGATTATATCTTGGCTGCAGGTTCCGGTGCTTTGTGCGGTGTTATTGATATATTTTTAGTTGGAAAACCCGGTGAATCTCCAATTGGTGATGATACAGATAAATGGTTTGCAAATAGAACCATTGATTTTGCAAAACTCTGTGGGTATAAAAACAAAGAGAACCAATCGTTATCTTCAGCAATTGGTTATCTTGATAGGAAGTTCAAGATTCCTTATGACCAGCGCGGTGCCAGAGATGCTGCCGGTTTTGTGTTTGACCTGAATCCGAGTAATCACCATTTCAAATCTCTTGCTCATAATCCGAGCTTGTGCGGATTGTTTTTCTCAATATTGGATCAGTTTTCAAACACTTCGCATTTTATTTCTGATGGAGACTTGATTTCTCTCGTGGAAGCGGACGGAAAGTATAAGCTGAGAGGTAATAATGTTCCGAGCAAATTTTTCTGTGCTTTTGTAAACTGGTTTGGCCATCTGATTTCTGATATGTCTGGTTCATCAAGTAGTAAAGGACGCGGAATGGGAATCCCATCTCCTCTTTGGACCTGGACAAATGACATTATTGCAATAAAAAGATCGTTGAATATTCCTGCATCCAACTTCGATAAGGCGGTTAATGACTTGGCACTAAACATCTACAAAGAAGGCTATGATGCCCGCTTCCAGACTGCGCAGGCTATCCCGGTATTTATAAATGAGCTGCTGGTCCGGGTTATCTATGCAGTGAGAAGACTTGTGAAATATTTTGCTGAAACCGATGAATGCGATCGCTCTTTTGCTCTTATGTGGAAAACTTGCGAACCTTTCTCAAACCCGACAGTTAAAAGAATGCTAACGGTGGCACATGGAACATTTTGCTTGCTGGATATAAGCGATGCAACTTTTCGTGGGTTTGCAGAAGGTGCGGGAGCATTTAATCCCGTTGAGTTTTACTTGCGCCTTAATATCGTAGGTGTTGGGCGCTTTGCAATATCCTTATACGGAGAAGGCAAACGAGCAATTAATTATTGGAGAGAAGAGAAAGAAGCTATCTTTGCAGAAAAAGAGAAAACCATTGTTGATAATTATATTGCCGGGCTAAACATTCTGGCTCAAAAATATGATGACAGACTTCTTTTAACCTTTGTTAGCGACTTGCGGGAAAGTGATATGTACATAGCAGCTTTTCGGAAGTCCTCAAAGCTGTCAGAGCTGCGGAACGTTCCTTCGGAAAAAAATCTAAAGACGAAAGCGGATATAGATTCTTATTTTAGAAAAGAGGTTTAATCATGGCTAAGAAAAAGTCAAAACTCAAAATCGCTCAAGAGCAGACTGAAGCCACCATAAAAAAGACTAATAAGAGCATTGATGAACTCGGTAAAAACACGAGCAGCCTCTACGAAGCATTAAACAATATACAGGCACTGTTTGATGAAATTAGAAACGTTCCAAGTGAGAAACTGTTGCAGTATGAAAAATTAAAAGAAGTCCGTTTAAATTGGAAACAGCAAGCTGAAAAAATAGAAGCAGACTATAAAATTGCTGCAGCCAAAAATGCAGGTAAAGGTGCATTAGGAGTAGGAACCGGTGTCGCAGTTGTTGCGCTTGGTCCGACAGCAGCAATGGGTATAGCAACAACGTTTGGTGTCGCATCAACAGGAACTGCCATATCTGCTTTAAGTGGGGCGGCTGCAACTAATGCGGCATTAGCCTGGTTAGGTGGAGGTGCTCTTGCTGCTGGAGGCGGTGGAATGGCGGCTGGGAATGCCTTATTAGCTCTTGCCGGGCCTGTCGGATGGGCAATAGCCGGAGTTGCCGTTCTTAGCAGCGGGCTTTTGTTCTGGAAATCAAAAAGCGATCAGAAACGGCTTGAAGATATTTTTACTTTGATCAGCAAACGAGATATTAAATCATATGAACTCGCAATCGTGGAATTAAACGAACGCATATCCCGCATTAAAGACGAAACTCTCAAGCTCGAAAATGCGATAAATGCAATCAAGCCTTTTGGCACGGATTACAATCAGATGTCAGAAGCACAACAATATGAGTTAGGTTCATACGTTAACTTGATGAATGCTTCAACTCAATTACTTGTCAATCCAATTATGGGGTTGATGCCGAAATATTCAGAAACTGATTATAAAAAATTCGTTTCTGCGGGTATGAAAACAGTAGACGCAATCAAGTGTACATCATATATGGATTTAATTATTTCCTTGTCAAACCTGCTTTATAAAATCGATTTGGATGAAAAAGATAAAAAGCTACTGATGAAATCCATTAAAAGAATAAAGAGTTTTTGTCGGCTATGAAAATATCTAAGGAAGACCTTGACATTTCAATCATCAATACGGTGTGCTCATGCCTTGCCTTTAAATATGCATGTTGATCAAGTCGAATTCCATAAATCCTTTTTGAGTAGTCAGGTTAGAATTTTTTTCGGTTTTTCGCCGAGGGTGTGCGGCCAGGAATTAGATGTATAATAGGGAAAGCAGCAGGACTGTCCCTTTTGCTTATAAGGGGCAGATCATCACGAAAAAAAGAAGTCATGATGGTTGGGGCTCAGATGGCAAATACACTCGTTGTGAAGAAAACACATACACTTTTAGTGATGATATCGGTATTCATGAGGAATATAAATACCATGATGACGATGGCCAAAGCGGAGAATACTCTAGCGATATTAAGGATGCTAGAGGTGTACTTAACTGGTTTAAAAAACATAAATAGTTACAAACTCCAATTTATATAGTAAATTATCACGCATCATTCTTTTGTTACGTAATAACTGAGATTCCCATTATTCATATTACGACTATTAATAGGTACCGGATACTACATCATCAACATCTTGCAGACGCTTTGTGCTACAATTGAAGAAAATATAACTAAGGGAGATTAAGAAGTATGGGTAAAAAGGTGGACAACTTATATGCTCAATATCTTCTGGTAGAAAGGGCATTTGAAGTACTAAATATACTAAAAGAGAAAACAGATGAAACAAAAACATTAACACAAGCTGAAATTCTTAAAATGATTACTACAACAAAAAATGCAAGGACACTTTCTAGTACGATAGAAAAAATGCTTAAAGCATTAAACCCGCCAGAGTACTATGAAGGGAATTCAGATAAATTTCGAATTCAATATAAGGGCTGGGATCAGAACATTATGTCAAAACGTTCGGACATAAAAGAAGAAATGGAAGAAAGAAAAACAATTGCGAAGTACAAAAAACTTCCTTCAATTACAGACCTCCGATTTGTGCATGATTTTACATTTGATGAATTGGATTCTTTGATAGAAGGAATTTATTTTATTAAAACCATAAATGATGTAAACAAAAAAGGACTGAATACACGTAATAGTAAAGAAATATCCCGTAGAAAACCAGTTCGAGATGTAAAAGGACTATCTGAGTCGTGGGATGCAAGTGCTTTCATGAGTGCTCATTTAAATATGTTTTATGATGAACCTCAGACAATTCGCTTAAAGATTAGAACCGATCGCTATACAATATTGCATGATTGGTTCGGGGAGAGATATGAATTCAAGGGAAAGATTGATGATGAGTATGATGAGGTAACTGTTGTATGCAGTCCGGGAGCTATGGTCTATTGGGCAATGCAATATGGAGACTTTATCGAAGTAATTGGACCTAGCAATGTGCGTGAAAAAATTAAAAATAAATGCCAAGACCTTGGTGGTAAATACGGTGGTAGCGCAATTGACCATGCGACTAAGTAAAATGAAAAAATTCATAAAGATTTCGGATAATTTTTGGTATCTGCAATAACTTGAAGATGGGATTTGATATTATTAGAGTACAGAGAAAATGAATATTGATAATTAAACATAGCTTAAATCCTAATAAGTTGATTCCAAAGATATTTGAAAAGCAATAAATGAAGTTTTCTGACCTAAATAAATTAATTGATAGAATAATAATATGAGGAGGGTTTAAACATGAAAGAAATAGTAGGGATGAATTTTTCAGGGCAAGTAGTTATATATCAGCTTCAGATGGTAAAGAATGATGGTGAAAGCTACCAGGACTTTTTGGACAATGTTAACAGCAATGTGAATTTTGATCCTAGGGATAAGGATGCTCTTATGGCTCTTGATTTTTCAACCTTAGGAAATGAGGCCAAAATGGAAGCATGTGATGCTGTTGAAAATAGCAATCTGAACGCAAATGACATCATTAAGGATCATAACACAATAGTTACGCTTCAGCTGATGGCTGAGGACGCAAATGATAAAATAACCATAAGCAAAATCATGGACATAAGAAAGAACAAGTTTATTGAGCCAATCATGAAAATGAGAAAAATCGCTGGTGTTAAGACCCTGCATGGCGTAAAGCTGGTTGAGCTGCTTGAAATTGTTAAAAATATTAAAATCGAAGCAAGTTGAATGAACTTGCAGAGTATATGCAAAATGGTGATGAACTAAGCATTAAGAGGATATATTCTTTGTTTCCTGAAATAAATCCTAAAACAGTTTCTTGGAGGGTACATAGATTAGTACAACAGGGGAAACTTTACAAGACAGGGCATGGATATTATGCTTTAACAAAGATAGATGAACATAACGCTGCGGGATATGATTATTTGCAAAAGAAATCTCAGGGAATTTATGATATGGTAATAGATTATGGATATAATTTTTATATTACCGGTTTGGATTCCTTGATTGGCGAAATGCTTCATATGCCTGAAAAGTATCCGATACTTTTAGTAATAGAGGAAGCAGGAATTAAAGAAATACAAGAAATTTTAAGCGAAAAAGGATTATTCGTATTGACAGAAAAAGATTGAGATATTATAGGAAAGACTACAATAAAGAATAAATTTGACATTCTTATTTTAAAAGGTAAGGATTTTTCATTATCGAATGATCATATTGCACAAAAAGAAAAAGGATTCGTTGACTTGTATTATGCTGTCACTCGAATGGAATATGGAATTTCAATACCTGAATTATCACGAATTTATCGTAATATGAAAAGAAATAACTCCATAGCAATTACAAAAATAAAAAAATCAGCAAAGGACAGAGTGAATATTCCGGTGCAGATGACATCATCTGTCCGCACCCCCAGTGGTAAAGAAATTCATTGACATTCAGATCTGGATCATTTAAGAAGGTCATTATTGCAAGGTATACTCCGTATGTTCAGTATACTGAAGGCTTCCTAATTAGAGATGTTTTTGAATTTCTTCTTAATTCAAATAAATGGACTGCTGAGAATGAAGAATAAGTGTTGTTTCCGGCACAAAGACTGATCAAAATCCTGCAGATAATTTATGCTAAAATTGAATAGGATCTGACTAAAGGAGGCTATGAAATATGGGCAAAAAAGTGGACAACTCAAAAGCTCAATATCTTCTGGTAGAAAGGGCATTTGAAATATTAAATAAACTAAAAGAGAATACAGATGAAACAAAGACATTAACACAAGCTGAAATTCTTAAAATAATTAGTACAACGAAAAATGCGAGGACGCTTTCGAGTACTATAGATAAAATGCTTAGTGCATTAAACCCGCCAGAGTACGATGGAGAGAATTCGGATGAGTTTCGAATTCAATATAAGGGCTGGGATCAGAACATTATGTTAAAGCGTTTAGACCTGAAAGAAGAAAAATTGGAAGGGAAAATAAGTACAAAACTTCCTTCAATTACAGACCTCCGATTTGTGCATGATTTTACATTTGATGAATTGGATTCTGTAATAGAAGGAATTTATTTTAGTAAAACCATAAATGATGGGCAAAGAGAAAGACTAGTGAAGAAAATAGTGAATCTATCCAGCAAAAATTATAAAAGCAAATATATTGATTCAAATGGAAAACTTAGAAATAATATTGAAGGCATTCAAGAAAACTTATTTACGAAGAAATCTGAATTAACACAAAATATAAATATAATCCAGCAGGCAATGAAGGATAATGTAAAGATTTCATTTTACTTTAATGGCTATAATGCAGATAAAAAATTAGAACCAGCTAAAGACAAATTTGGTAAGAACAAAGAGTATGTCGTAAGTCCATATCATATAGTTGCTTATAATGGAAAGTATTATTTAATTGCAAATACTGATCCATATGAAAATGTATCTATTTATCGCATAGACCTAATGTCAGCTGTAAACAAAAAAGGAATGGATACAGGTAATAGCAAAGAAATAGCTCGCAGAAAACCAGTTCGAGATATAAAAGGATTATCTGAGCCGTGGGATGCAAGTGCTTTCATAAGTGCTCATTTAAATATGTTTTATGATGAGCCTCAGACTATCCGTTTAAAGATTAGAAATGACCGTTATACAATATTGCATGATTGGTTCGGAGAGAGATATGAATTTAAGGGAAAGGTTGATGCTGAGTATGATGAAGTGACTGTTGTATGTAGTCCTGAAGCTATGGTATATTGGGCAATGCAATATAGTGATTATGTTGAGGTAATCGGGCCAAGGGATGTACGTAAAAAAATTGCAAAGAAGTGTAAAGAACTTGGAGATAGATATGAAAGATGTATATAGTTGATGAAGTGATAAATTAAAAAGCTCCTCAAGAAAACAAAAAATCTTTGGAATCTGCAAGAACTTAAAGATTGACATTGATATGATTAAAGTAGAAAGTAGACGAACCTTGATAATTTAATACCATGCAATTAAGTTTAGAACGAACCCTAAGCAGTGTTGCATGAAGAAAGGTTTCAAAGATTGAAATAAAAGAGGGGTAATATGATAAAAGATAATACTAATGATTTGGAACAAAGTCTTTTACTGGAACACCCGGAATTAAAATTGATAGCTGATCCATTTGTGCGATTTTACACCTACAGATCAAAGACAGAAAAGGAGTTTTCTGATAGAGACCGATCAAACACCGCAAAAAATATTTATAAAAAATTGAACTGGTACGACGAAAGTATAGATAAGGATTTTTTAGAACCAGACACATTTTTTGCTTCGAGTCATAATCTCATACGCAATCTGTTTAATAAATATGATCTTGTCTACTACAGAGACAATTTTAAAAGCTATTGCATTGCTAATATGATTGATTATGACAAGCTTACACATTATAAAGCGCGGAAAATTAGATATCGCTGGATGATTGAGACAGAGGTAATGGCCCATTATGAATTCATCATAAATAATCCATCATTATCAGAGTACATTGAATCAACTCATAAAATTGGAAATTTCATGATTATACCTAAGGGTTTTGGATGGGAAATGAAGTGCAGAAACTTTAAGGAGAGCCCCATTAAGTCATTATTCGAATTTGAGCAAAACTGGAATAAGTACTCAAACAACTATCGATATTTAAAGTCCTTTGAAGCATTTAAAAAACTCTATCTATTAGAAGGCGTATACTTGGAAAATGACAAGCTTAATATGACTATAGACATTGATTTTACGAATGATTCGTTCTCAGATATATTTGAAAAAATGCAAGTTATATCAGAGCTTATTGAGATGCGAACTTACAAAATCGCTAAAAAGTTGCAGAGCATATAAATCCAGGCAAGGAATTATTTTAAATTGTGGGGGGTCATATTTAATAATGAATCATGAGTTAAGTAAGTATATTAAAGAAATTAGCGAAAACACTGACAGGATATTCTATTTTGTTAATTCAGAAAATCTTCAGCTGAAGAAGGAAGCACAAGACCGTGTAGCTGCAATATTTGCTGATGAACTGGGTTTGAGGCTTTACGGTATGAGATCAGGACCGGAAATACAGGATCCGAAAACTCTGCTTGATGAATTAAAAGAATTAAGAATTGAAAAGTTTGATATAATTTGTATTAAAAGACCGACAAGGGAATCGATACTTTTAAGCCACAAAAACAAAGAGCAATTTATTAAATATCTAGAAACAGAAGACGTAAATACAGGGATTATTGCAGAAAGTCTTATAACTGAAGAGGAGACATCAGATACGATTATATATGAAGAGTAGAATAAAAACACATAGGAGAAGAGAATGGTGTTGCAAAGAGTAATAATTTTTATGTGTATAAAAGGCTTATAGAAAAGAGTAATAGTGGCGAAGAATTACAGAAACATATTGATAAATTAAAATATTGTGCGAGTATGCGATATGAAAATAAAGATCCGTTAAAAAGGTTCTTAAAAAAAGAGTTCGGAGATGGAGATGACGGAATGATTTATATTACCGGAGATACGCATGGCGATTTTGATAGAATTGAAGAATTTTGCGAGCTATATGGTACAACACAAGAAGATGATATTATGATTATTCTTGGAGATGCCGGAATTAATTATCATTTGGATGATCGCGACGTGCAGCTTAAGGATGAACTGGTACAGTTGCCCGTGACGCTGTTCTGTATTCATGGCAATCATGAAGAGCGGCCTTCCAATATACAAGGATATGAAGAAAAACAGTGGCACGGCGGAACTGTTCTTTACGAGGAGGACTATCCCAATATTCTATTTGCACAAGATGGAGAGATATATGATTTTGATGGTAAAAAGGCAATAGTTATTGGAGGAGCATATAGTGTTGATAAATATTATCGTCTGAGAAACGGAATGCCATGGTTCGACTCCGAACAACCAGACGAATGGATTAGGGACTATGTGGAGACTCAGCTGGAGAAAGTACAATGGAGTGTAAATTACGTGTTTTCACATACTGTGCCACTCCCCTATGAACCACGAGAGGCATTTCTTCCATATATTGACCAGAGAACCGTGGACAAGTCTACAGAAAAATGGCTGGACGCTATAGAAAGCCGGCTTAATTATGAAAATTGGTATGCCGGTCACTACCATTTAGATTGGTGCTTGGACAGAGTTCGGATATTATATGAAGATTTTCTGGAGCTTGAAACGGCTTAGCGTAATTTCAGACGTCTCAGATCTTCATATAGTGGTAAAAAGCATAGAACCGGGGTGTAAATTATGGCTATAATAGCTAGTTACGCAGGTACGGGGTAAGACTTGCTTTGCAGAAAGGGTGGATGGTGTAATCGAGATTTCTTGTTGACATTATCAACATGATCTAAAAGCAAAGGAGAATTATATATGGATGAGAGAGTGATTCATATAAACTAGGATGAGAAGGCTTGCGTTTGGGTTATGACTAGTGATAATATCTCTGGACTAGTACTTGAGTCTGGTTCTTTGGATGCCCTGATGGAAAAGTGCAAAACGGCTTCTGTTGAGTTGATAGAGATGAACGAACCAGAACATGATGAGGTTGTTAAACTGAGGTTTATATCAGAGTTGACACAAGAAGTGAATATAAAGAGTGTAGATAACGTACTACAAAATATAGAGAGCAAGAATAGCGAGGATAGATTAATAGTTCTAGCTCTAATAGAAGACAAGAATAATAAAGTGGATAAGCTATCTAGAGACATATTTGTTGTTGATGAAGGTTTATATATTCTGGAATAAAGGAGGCGGGATTATTATGACAAAACGTGAAGCAATAAAAAAATTAACAGATTATCTCAATTCCCACAATATACGATACATCTCAGCTATTGATAACGGTTGCATAGAAATTACTATGGTATACAATGCAATAACTGCTCCAAACAAGTGCATAGAATCATGCATTTGGTTCTATGAGGATGAGATGGAAGCAAGAGTATATTATTCCGCTTTAGGTGCGGAAATCTGCCGGGAAAGCGAGCATATCAATGAACTGCTTCGCGTTCTGAACTTCATAAATGCACGAGTGTTCCTGCGTTGTTCTGATGGTACTTTGTATGAGCCGCATATACTATATACACCGCGAATTTATTTGACTGAGGATGATTGCTGCGATATCACGATTACCACGATTATCAATTATGATTTCTATGAGGTGGCACCTGTGGAGACTGCGGACTATTTGACAGCGTATTGCCCAGAGTTACTTGATAAGCTAACACCAGCAGTATATGGTGTGCTTTTGGGGAAAATGACTGCTGATATGTCTATCGCATACATAACAGAAAAAGTTATAGAGGAAAAGATATTAGAAAGAAGGCGATGATGGATTTACGGCGGGTTCTGACACTTTGTGATTCTTGCTATGAACAAAGGCTGAAAGAATAAATAGAATGTGTTGATAAGTTTATTACCGATACCTACATCAATCTCACAATCGCAACCCATTTGGAGACTTTAATATTGACGTCAAGAGATGATCACAAAGTAAAGAAATAACATTTATTGATAGAAAAAAGGGGGATATAAGAATGAGCATGACAAGTAATTTAGACGAGATAAAAAAGATAACAGGTTTTTTGCCAGGAAGTGTATTTGTTAGAAAAAGCGAAGATTCCCCAGAAAAAGTGGATACTTATTTAGGTGATGAGTATAGAATTAAATGTTATGATGATAAAACGTCCAATTTTCACATTTTTCCAAGAAAAGTTGAATTAAGAGAAGAAATAGCAAAATCTTATGCGGAAAAGCGGGAAGAATTGGGAAAAGCATTTGAAAGTTATTTTAAAAATGAAAGCAATGCGAAAATAAAGTTTGAACGATTACCAAATCCTGCAAATGAAGTAAATACAGCAAGTAAAATAAAGAAATTAACAAATTTCGATAATAGAACCCTGTATTTGGTGTGGAAACTTGGCAGTGCTTCTGGATTTTATAGCCATTTGACTTTTTACTATGAAGATGCTTGGTACAGACTCAATTTTATGAGAATATATCATGATGTTACTTCCATTCATTGCATATTTAATGATCTACAATATGACAAAGTTACAAGCGAAAAAGGAATAGGTCTAAATTTTGTAGAAAAGAAATTTGCTGTATGTTATCCGGGGTCTTGTCGAAATGGAGACATAGGAAAAAATCCTGCAGGGAATGTGGTACTAAATCCCAAAGATGCAGATTTTTATGGAGACACCGATGAAATAGTTGAATCATTTATTAGATTTATCACAAATATAAATTGTAGCTATAGTGATTGACGTGTTCTCGACAATGAACAATTTATGAATATGTTCCCGCATATTTCTGGGGCAGTGAATATATTTCTACATACACCGACATTGATTTCATAGTCTAAACGCATTTGGAGTGCATAGTTTTGTTGTCAAGGGTAAAATAGAAAAGAGATAGAAAAGCCCGAATGTAAGCTATCTATAGAGGATTAGTGTTATTTCTGAGATAGCAAAGGATCAGTTAGTTGACAAATCAAAGAAGTCTGGTTCGCAACATACTGTTCCAGAGATTGTAAAGATATTTATTCAAATTCTTTTAGGCTCCTTAATTTTTCGAATTCACACATAAAGATGAGAAATCGACTATAATATTTTGGGTGAAAATTTATCGATATGGCATTTTCGGCAATAATATTATACTATCTGTTGGAATTTCATCCGAAGAAAAGTATAGATGATAGCATATTGGGTTCTGTTGACTTTTTCTTGATGCTAAATATTCCCTATATAAGGTTTCAATCGGATTCTTAACGGAATAGAAACAGAGCTTCTTGAAAGAAAGCAGGGGTTGGTACTTGTTTATTTTGGCAGAAAAAAAGACTACGCATATCGAATTTCGAATATAGATGATGATGACATCCAAAAATTTCTTTATAAAGTCGGAAGATTTTCGTATGAACAAAATGTTTATAAGCCAATTATTATGAAGGAAGAAGAACTGCTCTTGGACGACATTATATGGATTGAATCACAAGAAGCATTTATGGATGCGTTACGCCAGAATAGATTGGAGGATTGATAAAATGACAGTAAGAATAGTTATGGGCACAGCATATTCCGGAAAGACATACTTTATTAAAGAAAATTTTCCTGACAGTCTCATTTTGAGTGTTGGTGAGTATCAGAGAAAATTAATGGCGGAAAGAAAAAAGAGCCTTATGCCATTAGGAGAATATAGGAACATTATCCAATTGGCAAATGACCAGATCAAAAAGGATATGCTGGAGCTGCTTGCACAAGGTAAAGATGTCATTATGGAACACACTTTATATAAAGCTGCTCGGAGAAAAGAATATTTGGAAGCATTTAGGACTGTTACAGATGAACCGATTGATATTTATGTTATGCAGCCATCAGACGAGAGATTACTGCAAAATATTCAGAAAAATGATGAAGAAAGAGAAAGAGGCATTGACTGGATAAAGTCACAAATGCGAGAAATTGAAATACCAAGTATCAACGAAGGATTTGCTCATGTTTATGTGGTCAATGATAAAGGAATACAGGACTGGTCTGATAAGCCAGTTGAGAGAAAACTCATTGATAAAAACACAAAGTTAACACTTATTGAGAAAGGTCTTGGGGATGAAGAAAAGAAAAAAATAGCAGGGTTTGGTGATAAGCCCTTCAAACACATATGCGAGTCATGTGGTGCAATTGCAGTACTTACATCAAAAGAAGCTTATGAGCAGGGTTGGGACTATCCGGGAGAGGGAGCCGTATACCCACCTAGTATGTTTGGGGTACTAAGTCCAAGAACATGTGGAAACTGTGGAATCACCGAAACGGCATATTGGGCAATTGTTTTTGAAGGAAAAACAACTGCAGAACTAAGCGAAAAACAACTGCAGGCAGTGGAAAGAATCATGCAAGAACCGGATATTCTGAGGGTAGATAGTGAAGTATAGCTTTTGGATAATGAAGGTAATATGTACACTTATATCAGTAAACTGCAAGAGAAGGGTTGATAAGATTAGTATATATTATATTGGATTTAGGAGAGTAAGATATGGGTAGGATCTATGCTATGAGTGATATACATGGATATTATGATTCAATGGAGAAGAATCTAGGAAAAATAGATTTGGAGAACAAAGAGAACAAATTAATATTTTGCGGAGATTATATAGGGTATGGACCAGAAAGTTCAAAAGTACTATATAGAATAAAAAAATTAACGGAAAACTATTCAGGCCAGGTTGCAGCTTTAAAAGGAAATCATGAAACCATGTTTTTAGAATTTCTAGAAGCAAAAGAAAATGATGTATGGAATATAGAATGGATAGGAGCAGATAAAGATTTTTCTACCATAAATACATTTATATCAGAGGAAACAAAAGATAAAATATATAAAATAAAATTGGAACATTATAATCCTATTGAGGTTGGTTTCAAAATATCAAAACTAATAAAAGATGATATAAAAACCAATCACAAAGAATTAATCAATTGGTTAAAAAGCTTACCTCTATATTATGAGGCGGAAAAGCAAATATTTGTCCATGCAGGAATAGATGAGGAAGCAGGAGATTGGTGGCAATATGGAACCCCGGAAGAAATGTTTGTAATGAAATATCCTCCAACCTTCGGCAAATTTTATAAAGATATAATAGCAGGGCATGTAGGAACCAATTCATTAAAAAATGAAGAAGGTTTTAGTGGAGTATATTGGGACGGAGAAAATCATTTTTATATAGATGGAACCGTAGTAATTAGTGGAAATATTCCATTATTGATATATGATATTGATACGGGACAATATATTTATTGATGAAGAAAGCAGAAGGGACTGTCCCTTCTGCTTTAACTCTGAATTAGTTTGTTGAAGTCTGAATACTTAACTGGAAGCCATACTATATCAATGCTTGCAAGGCATTAGACAACTAAAAATTGTATTATTGAAATAATATTCACTATGATATAATATGATTAGTACTTCAAATAAAAGGCTAAAATACTATAATTATGAACTTCGGGAGAGAATACAAATGAACATTCTGCAGCTGGAGTATGTAATTGCATTAGCAAAACATAAAAATTTTTCAAATGCAGCAGATTCGGTTTTTGTAAGCCAATCTTCATTTTCGCAACAAATTATAAAGCTTGAAAAAGAAATAGGCATTAAACTGTTTCGAAGAACAACACGTGACGTTAATTTAACCGAAGTTGGAAAAGAGTTTGTAAAACACGCATATGAAATTCTGGCAAGAATGGAATCCCTTAAGCAATCTATGTCTGCTTATTCTGGCATGCTGAAAGGTACATTGAATATAGGAACGATTAATGTTATTAAAAATATCGATTTCAACACCATGATAACAACCTATTATAATCTGCATCCGGATATAAGGATTAACATAATTCAAGCTGGAACATATAATCTTTTACAAATGCTTCAAAATTGTGCTATTGATATTGCTTTTATAACGAAGCCAATACAGAGCAATTGGCCAGATATCAGTATTACTCCCCTTGGAAGTGACACATATGCTTTGGTTGTGCCGTCTACGCATCCTCTCGCCCATAAGCGCGAAATCCGATTGTCTGAATTTATAAACGAACGATTTATCAGCCCACAGGAAGATGAAGCAATGTATTCTATTTGCCAAAATGCCTGCATGGAAGCCGGGTTTAAACCAAATATCATTTGTACTGTGAATAATTCATCAATTCGTTTAAAAATGATAGAAGCCGGGCTTGGAGTAGGATTTTTTCCTCAGGAAGATAAGATGGAGTATTTGAATGAAAAGGTAACATGGCTAAATCCCAATCCTCCGATTGTCAAGCAAATAATGAGTGCTGTTTTCAAAGGAAATATGGAATCACCGTTAACCGTTGATTTTAATAATTTTGTATCCTATTGGATATCTAAGCATAGTAATTTATGAAATAATAATCGGCTTATCAGTTTTAGACTCCTATACGGTTTTTAACTTGGAGAGACTGCAAGGAGTATTGTATAAATATAAAAACTGTAGGAGTTGTGGCAAATATTATAAGTATATATTAATTATTGAAAGACAAAAGGAATGAGTAGAATAGTTGACTACAAAGCTGGAATTGGAAAAAGAAAAACTATTGACGACTTGATATGAAAAATGATCTGATTCAGAGACTTTTAAAGGATGCTATTAAAAAAAAATATTTGAGACTGAAATGGCTGAACACCTGGGAAGTGGGAAGAACATTATAGGAAATACTCCGATGTAAGGCACGGGCGTCTAATTGCTCGGCCTTTTATCATTTATAAGTGTTAAATATGCTGGATTAACTAATCCTCGAACACTATTATCATATGGTTCAGTATCTAATCCTAACACCAATATCTTTGATTCTATTTCTTAAGTATTTTCCGGCCTGTTAAATACAGCATTTTTTCTTATGTTGAATCTGACGAAAATCCAGTCTTTAGTTTTGGTACCTTTACTATAGCACTTCAATTTTTATCTTGGGATATATTCGCAAATTGAATAAAACCTATAAGTATTACAGATTGTCCTATCATTATTTGAGATATAAAATAATATAGAGCTCTAATAAGCATTATTTGTTGATTAATCAAGCAATAGAAACAAACATGCTAACATTGAAAACATAAATAAGGAAAGGATGAGTGCTATTGAATCAAGCAGCAAATGATACTGTATCATTTCTTGAACAAAAAGCAGCAGACATCCGCAAGGATATTATAAATATGATACATCATGCAGGTGCCGGCCATCCGGGCGGTGCATTATCAGCAGCCGATATCATTACCGCATTGTATTTTCATGTTATGAATATTGATCCGAAGAATCCGAAAGATGAGGGCCGTGACCGTTTTGTTCTCTCAAAGGGTCATGCATGTCCTGCCTTATATGCCGCCTTGGCTGAACGTGGTTTTTTCAGAATGGAACACCTAGAAACACTCAGACAAAATGATTCCATCCTGCAAGGACATCCGGATATGAATAAAACCCCAGGTATTGATATAACAACAGGTTCATTGGGAAATGGTTTATCCATCGGTGTTGGTATGGCAATGTTGGCAAGTATTCTGGATAAAGAATACAATGTATATGTTTTAATGGGTGATGGAGAACTGCAGGAAGGATCGATTTGGGAGGCTGCCATGGCGGCTTCTCATCACCGACTGAAAAATTTGATTGCAATTGTTGATTATAATGGTCTGCAAATAAACGGCTGGGTTAATGATGAATTGCGTATTGAGCCTTTAGAGGAAAAGTGGAAGGCTTTTGGCTGGCAGGTCATCCGGATTGACGGACATAGTATGCAGGAAATTATTCATGCATTCAGTATCTCAAAAAAAATGTGCTGTCCCACAGTGATCATTGCAGATACCGTTAAAGGCAAAGGAGTGTCTTTTATGGAGAATGTGGCTGAATGGCACGGAAAAGCCCCCAATGCTGAACAAGCAAAGAAAGCTGTCTTTGAAATACTGCATGGAGGTGAAAATAATGTCGCTTTCAACAAGAATGTCGTTTGGTAAGGAACTTATAGAGATTGCCAAAACAAATCAGCAATTTGTAATTTGCAGTGCTGATACAAAGGCATGCGGATTAGAAGAATTCGGAAAGCTGTTCAGTGGGCGAGAGTTTAAGTTTGGTATTGCGGAACAAAATATGATGAATGCGGCAGCCGGCCTTGCAAGCTGTGGAAAGAAAGTATTTGTCGCTACATTTGCCGTTTTCGCAACCATGCGCGCTTGTGAACAGGTAAGGACATTTATATGCTATCCAAAGTTAAATGTAACGATTATCGGTACGCATACCGGGTTGCAAGTTGGATCTGACGGTGCTACACATATGGCAATTGAAGACGTCAGCATTATGCGAGTTTTTCCCAATATCACCATACTTCAGCCGTCCGATGCTGTTTCTGCACAAAAGATGGCACATATTGCGGTTGATTTCAACGGGCCTTTATATATCAGGCTGCATCGCAATCCGTCGCCGGATATTCATAACTCGTCAACATATCATATTGAACTGGGGAAAGCAAATGTAATACGGGATTACGGAAATGATGTCACATTTATTGTAAGCGGCATTATGTTAGGTAAGGTTCTGGAAGCAGTTGAAAAGCTATTGAAGTTAAATATCAGGGCAAAAGTACTGGAAATACATACGATAAAGCCGATAGACAAGGAAGCGCTAATAAAGGCAGCTCAAGAGACCCGTGCGATCATTACCGTAGAAGATCATACGATCATGGGGGGATTGGGTTCCGCTGTTTCTGAGGTATTGTCGGAGCAATGCCCGGTTTGGATGAAACGCATCGGTATTCAGGATGCATTCGGTGAATCCGGAGACGCGGAGAAGTTATATATCAAACACAAAATGGCAGTTGACGATATGGTTAAGGCCGCAATAGAAATTATAAATAAAAAGTAAACATATAAAGGATTAGGAGGGATATTGTGAAAACCAAATTGGCTAATATCCATACAGATGTATATGTTGGAGCAATAATGACGTTGGCAGGCGGCATACTATTTTATATGGCTTTAGGCATGCCTGCAATACCAAAGCGGTTTGCCTGCATCGTAACAGGGCTTTTTATTGCTTTATCAATAGCCATCCTGGTTAAAGGTGTTAAAATGTCCTTGGAAGCAAAAGATGATTGGGAACGCGTATACCAATGGGTAATAATCAAATATCCGCTCCTATTCTTTCTATTCCTGGTTATGTATGTAATTCTGATTGATTTAATTTCTTTTTTTCCTGCAACATCAATTTTTGTCCCAGGTCTGATGTTTTTTCTGAAAGTAAGATCTTGGAAGGTTATTGTGTTTTCTACTGTTTTAATTGATGTATCCATGTGGTTTATCTTTGTCAATCAGTTAAAAATATTCATGCCTTGAATAGATATAGGAGGAGTGTACTGCAATGATGTCTGAAACATTTGCGAGTTTATTTACTTTAGATGTGTTATTGGCTTGGATTGCTGCTATTTTTGGAGGAATGTTCGTAGGTGCGCTTCCCGGATTTAGTGCAACAATGGCAATAGCCCTATTAATACCGGTAACATTCGGAATGGATGCCACTCCAGCACTCGTAATGCTTGCCACGATTTATACGACAGCAACATATGGCGGTAGTTTTACTGCAATTTTATTACACACTCCCGGTACACCGTCCAATGTTGCTACGGCACAGGAAGGATATGAGTTAACAAAACAAGGCCGCGGTCTTGAAGCCATTGGGATGTCAACAATTTCATCTGTTTTCGGAGGCGTATTCGGTGGGATCGCACTGCTTTTAATTGCGCCTCCACTTGCAATGATTGCACTAAAATTCAGTTCACCGGAATATTTTTTCATTGCCTTATTCGGGCTTACAATTATTGCGAGTCTTTCTAGCGATAATATGCTCAAGGGAATCGCATCAGGTGTTTTCGGCTTGATTCTTGGTCTTGTCGGCCTTGAGTTAAATACTGCTTACCCACGTTATACATTTGGTTTCATGGAGCTCTATTCTGGTGTACAACTAATACCTGCAACACTCGGTATGTTTTCCATATCCCAGATGATGATTCAAATGGAGCGGTTTTCCATCAAGGGTAGCATGGAAAAAGGCCAGGTAGTTAATGCAGGTGCAATGGGTAATAAGATGCTTCCAACCTTTAAGGAGTTGATTCACTATATTCCCATAATGATCCGAACTGCAATATTGGGCCTTTTAATTGGTATACTTCCCGGCGCCGGCGGAGATATAGGCTCCTGGGTTGGCTATAATGAAGCCAGGCGTGGTTCAAAACACAAGGAATTGTTTGGTAAGGGATCGCTTGAAGCAATTTGTGGTTCTGAAACAGCTAACAATGCCGTATGTGGCGGTTCTTACATACCCTTATTTACATTGGGGATTCCCGGAAGCGGTGTAGCCGCAGTTTTGATGGGAGGGTTGATAATTCATGGATTGCAGCCCGGCAGTCAACTTTTTATCACGCAAAAACATATCATTTATCCGATCATGATTGCTTATTTGTTTTCCAATATAGCGATGGGTATTGTAGGTGTGCTGTGTGCAAGAGGATTTGCAAAGATTGCGAAAATCCCAATGAATATTATCATACCGTTTGTATCTATTCTTGCGATTATGGGGGCTTATGCCGTAAATTGTTCCATGTTCGATGTATGGATGACCCTAGTGTTTGGATTTATAGGCTATTTCATGGAAAAAAGTAATTTTCCAACTGCACCCGCCATACTCGCACTTATCCTGGGACCAATGGCAGAAAGGGGCCTACAGTCATCTATTCTGATGGCGAAGGGCAATGTAATTACTTATTTTCTATCAAGACCTCTGTCAATGCTGTTTTTTGTACTTACCTTGCTCGCGTTATTTGCCCCTATATTGGCTAAGCGTATAATGAAGGGTCATGAAGATATTAAGACAGAAAGTAATTTGGATTAGGTAATATATAGAACTTAAGGAGGTTATAGAATGCAAGATATTAAAATTATTAAAGCAAAAACAGTACAAGAAAAACCGGATCCTATAAATCTTGGTTTTGGTAAATATCATACGGATTATATGTTTACGATGGATTATTCCGAAGGAAAAGGCTGGCACAACTATCAAATCCAGCCATATAATGGAATAGTGCTTGATCCCGGGTGCATAGTGCTGCATTATGCACAGGAAACATTTGAAGGATTAAAGGCTTACCGAACAGATGATGGAAGAATCCTGCTTTTTAGACCGGACATGCATGCAAAGAGGTTCAATAAATCCAACATTCGCTTATGTATGCCGCAAGTACCGGAAAATGATTTTATAGAATTAGTTCGCAGAATGGTTTTATTTGAACAGGATTGGATACCCAAAGAAGATAAAACAGCTCTATATGTCAGGCCCTTCATGTTTGGCGTTGAAGAAGCCATTGGTGCACGTCCTTCAAAGGATTATAAATTTGTTATTTTGCTTTCACCGGTAGGAAATTATTTTCAATCAGGCTTTAATCCATTAAAAATTTATGTAGAGGATGCTTATTCCAGAACTGCAAAGGGAGGTATCGGGTCAGCAAAAACTGGCGGGAATTATGCGGCATCTATATTTACGCAAGATATGGCAAAGAAAAAAGGATATTCACAGGTAATGTGGCTTGATAGTGTAGAGCACAAATATGTTGAAGAAGTCGGTGCAATGAATGTTATGTTCAAAATCAATGGAGAAATTATTACCCCTCCGCTGAGTGATACAATTCTTGCAGGAGTAACAAGGGATACCTGCATTACCATTCTTAAAAGCTGGGGTTTAAACGTTGTGGAGCGTAAAATTTCAATGGATGAATTGATAAGTGCCAGTGAAGAAGGAATCCTTGAGGAGGTTTTTGGCACAGGTACCGGTGTTGTAATCGCCCCAATTGGGGAACTATGCTATAAGGAGAAAATTCTGACGATCGGAGGTGGAAATACAGGTTCTCTAACCCAACGGCTTTATGATTATCTATGCGCTTTGCAAAGGGGAAAAGTAGAAGACAATTACAATTGGACCTGGGAAATCAAGTAGAACTAAATAGGATGGGGCTTTTATGTCTTACATAAAGGAATTCGACAAAAATAATTTAAGGAGCATTCCTGTAAAGAAAAACAATGAACTTTGAAAAAGTAGACGCCTGACACTAAAATAGTATTGTGCTGATCCAGACAAGAAAGGCACAAAACTAAAATAATGGAGGCGTCATATATGAAGCGT
>Ga0208695_1000485_pt1 | contig 42851 bp, 38 predicted proteins | sample AD_UKC111_MetaG_FD_184449 | JGI IMG/M metagenome (GOLD analysis project Ga0208695, IMG submission 184449) | Active sludge microbial communities of municipal wastewater-treating anaerobic digesters from Hong Kong - AD_UKC111_MetaG (SPAdes)... | ecosystem: Engineered > Bioreactor > Anaerobic >... | reverse complement strand
AACCTTTGAGTTCGAAGAGGAAATTAATATTTATTTATACTGCGAAAGTCTTATCTCTTCCGCCCGATGGTTCTTTGTTCTTGAACCCTCCTTTAGTGCCTATTATAAGCTTCTATAGAATAAAAGACTGAAATTTATAGAGGAAATTTAAACAACTATTTACCGAAATGTTGTTCTTAAAAACACATTCCGTGATAATGGTAAGTAATACCGTAATTTGGGTAATTCATTCATGATTTTTCCACCGAAATTTGCATTGTAGATTTTTATGAAATAATTAGAACAAATACAATGGATATTTTTGAAAGATTGCAATCAGGAGAAGCCGTTCCGTTCAGCGACCCTCATTACACTAAAATTCATGAGGCAGCTTTTCACACAACAAGATTGTTGACTGAACTTAATACATCCATTAACGATGACCGCATACGGGAGCTTTGGGGTGAAATCTCTGGTATTCCACTCGATTACAGTACCTCTATTCAAGTGCCGTTTTATATCAACATCGGATTATTTATCCATATTGGTAAAAACGTGTATATCAATCATGCTTGTTCTTTTCTGGGTATAGGCGGAATTCGTATAGAAGACGATGTACTGATTGGCCCCAAAGTTAGTTTGATTACAGAAAGTCATCCACTTAATCCATTGGAAAGGAAATCATTATTGGTAAAACCTGTGGTCATCAAACAAAATGCATGGATTGGTGCAGGAGCAACCATTTTACCCGGCGTTACAGTGGGCGAAAATGCCATAGTTGCTGCTGGTGCAGTAGTAAGTAAAGATGTACCAGCCAATACAGTTGTTGGTGGTGTTCCTGCAAAAGTTATTAAGACCATCGGTTAAAAACATTGATTATGAAAAAAGTATTATTCGCTATTATCATTTATTTCGGTTCTATGCTAAGTATAAATGCTCAGGAATCAGTAAAAATTAAAATCACAGTTGGGGCAAATTCTTTTGTTGCTACCTTGTTTGACAATGCTACTGCTAAAGCATTTATGGCATTGCTGCCAATGTCAATTACCATGAACGAGCTAAACGGGAATGAAAAATACTATTTCCTATCCAATAACCTGCCTTCAACATCCGAAAACCCTTCAACAATACAAAACGGCGATTTGATGCTTTACGGCTCAAACTGCATCGTACTTTTTTACGAAACATTCAACACCTCGTACAGCTATACCAAAATTGGAAAAATAGATAATCCAACAGGACTTAAAACCGCACTTGGCTCGCAGAATCCTTCAGTTACTTTTGAACTGATTGGCAATACCACCGGAATTGGTTCAATACAACCTAACATCAATGAAATTAAAATTTCCAATGACGGATTATTGCAATTTACAGGATACGCTAAAAAAATCTCTCTTTTGGATATAAACGGAAGAATATTAACAAATACCACCTCTCAAACTATTAATATGAATAGCTTTTCAAAAGGCATTTATTTTTTAAAAATTGAAGGGACAGAACAAAGCCAAAGTAGAACGATTAAATTGAAGTATTAATGAATAAAACAGATTATTATGAGAAAAATTGCAATCATTGGAGCATTGTCCTTAATGGTATTTGGGCATGCCTTTAGTCAAACAAATCAAAATAATGTAAATATGAAACAGACAGAATTGTCAGACGACCACACTTTTAAATTAAGCGACAAGGTGACCCGTCAAAAAGTGACTTTCAAAAACCGTTATGGCATCTCTTTAGTTGGTGAATTATACGTTCCCAAGAACCACAGCAACGAGCCATTGGCTGCTATTGCTATCAGTGGCCCTTTTGGAGCAGTTAAAGAGCAATCCTCTGGACTTTATGCTAATATGTTGGCTGAACGTGGTTTTGTTACTCTTGCCTTTGACCCCTCATACACAGGAGAAAGTGGTGGTGAACCTCGCAATATTGCTTCACCCGAAATTTTTACGGAAGATTTTAGTGCTGCGGTTGATTTTATTGGATTACAAGATTTTGTGGACACAAGCAAAATAGGAATTATCGGAATTTGTGGTTTTGGTGGTTTTGCTTTAAATGCTACCCAAGTTGATAAACGTGTAAAAGCAGTAGCAACAATAAGTATGTATGATATGTGTCGTGTAACATCAAAAGGATATAACGATGTTGTTACACTTGAACAACGAACTAAAACATTAGAACAATTATCCTTACAACGTTGGGAAGATGCAAAAAATGGAACACCAAAATTGTCAGGATTTGTTTTGCCATCAAAATTAGCAGGTAACGAACCACAATTTGTAAAAGATTATTACGATTATTACAAAACGCCTCGTGGTTTTCATGCGAATTCGATTAACTCAAATGGAGCATGGACTATTACAAGTTCTTTACCATTAATGAATTTTACAATCTTAAACTATATTCAGGAAATTTCGCCACGCCCAATTCTAATAATTGCAGGTGAAAATGCCCATTCTCGATATTTTAGCGAAGACATATTTAAAGCGGCTTCCGAACCAAAAGAATTAATGATAATTCCAAAAGCAGTTCACGTAGATTTATACGATAAAGTTGATATTATTCCATTTGACAAATTGGAAAAATTTTTCACCGAAAATTTAAAATGACATATAGATTTTTAACTTAAATAATTGATTTCGTAAATATTAAAAGTGGGACGGCTTCGCCGCCCCACTTTTAATATTTTTTTGTTTTAAAATATTTTGGAATTTGTTGATAAAAACATTAAATTCGCTATTGATAAATTTTAAATAATTAATTGACAAACAGATAAATAAATGCAACTAACATACAATATGCGATAATTGCGGGCTTTTGTGGTAGGTTGAAACATTGTGTAAGAAAGAAACATTTGTGCAAATTGAAACGATAGTAGCTTGAAATCCCGCAACATACGCATATTGTTTTTCGTTGACACCAATTATAAAAAAACAGACAGAGTAATTAACCCGAAATTAATTTAAATTGAAAAATTATGGCATGGTCAGGAATTAAAAGACGAGTATTTATATCTCATTACAAAGGTGATAGAGTAGAAGTAGATAATTTTATTTCTTATTTCGCAAATACTTTAGGGATTTTTACACCTTATGTCCTAGGGGCTAATGATAATGATGATTTTATTGATAGTTCGAATACAGACTATGTTATGAATCAAATAAGAACAAAATACTTGCAAGATTCAACTGTAACAATTGTATTAATGGGCAGTTGCACTCATAGCAGAAGGTACATAGATTGGGAAATAAAATCATCGTTAAGACAAGGTGATTATACTCCTAACGGTTTATTAGGAATTGTACTTCCTAGTCAAAATAACAGTGCTTATTTACCTCCAAGATTTGAGAAGAATTGGAATCAAAATCATGTAGATTGTTATGCAAGATATCGTTCATATCCAATTTCAGGAAATCAACTTGGGGAATGGATTGATGATGCATATTCAGCGAGAACAACAAGGAATCATTTAATTGTTAATCCACAAGATATGATGAAATATAATTCAACATGCAAAATTCATAATTTAACACATTAAACATGGATTTATTTAGGCTATTTTTTGATGATAAGTGCAACTTGATTATCTCAATTTCGATTTGGTTGATAATTGCAATTTTCTTCATTTTAGCAATTTATCTCATTTGGATTAGAAAAAGAATGAGATTTGGATTGGTAAAAGTTGATATTAAATTGGGTAACGTTGGCTCTGCAGAATTTAGACCCAACAAAAATGACTTACAAATAGCTCATAGAATTTGGACAGAATTAGTTACGAGAAAAGCTGCGATACCAATAGACAAAGAAAATGATGTAATTGAAGAAATTTATGATTCATGGTATGCTTTGTTTCAAAAAGTTAGAGAGTTTATTGGCGATATTCCTGCGGACTTGATACGACATAATAAGAGTACAAAAGAGATTGTGAGGATTGCAACCCAAACCTTAAATGAAGGTTTAAGACCTCATTTGACAAAATGGCAAGCAAGGTTTAGGACTTGGAGTACTTCAAAAAAGGATAAGCTTATGGAAATGACTCCTCAAGATTTTCAGAAAGATTATCCTGAATATAACTATTTAATTGAAGACTTAATGCTTGTAAATCAACAGTTAATACAGTATGCACAAGAATTAAAAAAGATTATTGACAACAAATAACTGGTGCCAACATCGTGTATAAAACATTGGGGTTTAAGTGGTTTAATCAAGCGTTCTGCCCCGCATCGGCGTTTGTGTCGGCGGATAGGGACGAAGCCCGCAATCCCCAACGTTTCCTCGCTCCCGCACGATTGTATCGTGTGGGGAAGTCTTACCTCGAAGCGAGAATCAGAAACGAACGACAAAATAAAGTCCCGTAGGGACGAGCATATAAATGATGGTAAAGAAAATGTTCGCTTCTACGGAGCTTTCATGTCCTATAGGGATAACCCCTTATGGTAACAAATCGTATCAAAATATGATTTAAAATGCTGTAGGCATGACCATATAAAAAGATCGCCCCTATGGGGCTACCTATATCGTGCTAACTATCATTGACTACCAAATGGCTATTCCTACGGAATAAAAAATCAAAGACGAAATCAATCAGCTTTGGGAAGCATAATCCCGTAGGGATTTACTTATGGTAAAACAAACAAAAAATTTCCCGTAGGGACAACCTTTTGGTAAAAAAACAGAAACAAACACCAAAACAAAGTCCCGTAGGGACGAACATATAAATGATGATTAAAGAAAATGTTCGCTTCTACGGAGCTTGGATATGATGTTTTATCTTCAACCATAAGACCGCTCCTATGGAGCTATTAAGTCCCGTAGGGACAACCTTTTGGTAAAAAAAAGAAACAAACACCAAAACAAAGTCCCGTAGGGACGAACATATAAATGATGGTAAAGAAAATGTTCGTCCCTCGAAGCGAGGATTTCCCATCCGAAGCAATATTAATCAAAGGATTTGCAATCCAGTATTACTAATTACTTAGACTTTTATTTTTTTCAAAATTCAATTCCTGATAATTATAGATGAAATTACAAATCCCATCGACCTGGAAAATCAGCACCTATTCCAAGAAACATAGCAGGTTACAGAAATCTGTAAGTTTTCTTTTTCATCCAACCGACAATCAATTATTGTAGATTGAATAATTTACCGCTAACATTGCTCCGAATCCCAAATTCTTGCCGCTGGCCCACTTTATTTCATTCATCAAACAACGCTTCGAAATCGCTGAATGAAACCGATAAAAATTTTTAGCACAAATCTTGTAAATTCAAAACTAATATCTTAAGTTTGAAGTCGGATACCGACATTTTTTCCACATAAAACTTTTCAAAGAAAAACATCATCAATATTCTAAAAACAGGAGGATATCACTATGGCAGACGTAATTAAAAATGCTTTTTTGGCAGGGCTGGGATTGGTTTCGCTTACGCGAGAAAAAGCCGAAGAATTTGCTAAAGACCTGATTAAACGTGGAGAATTAACCGAGACGGAGAAACCGAAATTTATCAAAGATTTGCTGGAACAATCAGAAAAAACCAAAACCGAAATGGAGGAAAAGGTTGAAAAGGCAGTCGATGCAATTCTAAAAAAAATGAATATTCCTTCACGAAAAGAATTCGAAGAACTGAAAAACAAAGTAGAAGAGTTGACTCAACTGCTCAACAAAAAACAGGAAGAATCGGAAAATTAAACCAATGAACGATTCCTATCCATACAGGAATTTCGGTTTCAGAAACAACTTGGATAAAGTCAAACGAAGCCGTCAGATCATTTCCGTTTTTGTGAAATTTGGTCTGGATTATCTTTTTGAAGCTTCTCGAGTGAACTTTCTTTCAAAATTGAGGAAACGACGAAAAGTTTATCATAAACTTTCGACAGCCGAAAGGCTTCGTCTGGCTTTTGAAGAATTGGGCCCAACTTTCATAAAATTTGGGCAAATACTCAGCACCCGTCCCGATTTTCTTCCTGCGGAATATATTCGGGAATTGGAAAAACTTCAGGATCAGGTTTTACCTATGGAAACTCCGCTGGTGAGGCAGTGTATTGAAAAAGAGCTGAAACATACCCTTGAAGAACTTTTTTTGGATTTCGATCAATCGCCGGTTGCTTCCGCTTCTTTAAGTCAGGTGCACAAAGCAGTTCTGCAAAATGGCGATACGGTAGCCCTGAAAATTCAACGGCCCGATATTCATAAAACCATCGAAACAGACCTCTCCATCCTCGAAAGCTTTGCTGAAATACTGGAAAAAAGACTTCGCAACAGTTCCCTGTATCATCCAACTGCAATTGTGGCCGAACTGAAGAAAACCATACGAAAAGAACTGGATTTCATGAATGAAGCCCACAACTTTGAAAAATTCAGGAAAAATTTCAAAAATGTGGATTACATACAAGTTCCAAAAGTGTATTGGCAATTTACTACCGAGAAATTACTGACAATGGAATTCATTGAAGGAGTGAAAATTACCGAAATCACGCAGGAAAAATACGAACACCGCTACGAACCCAAAAAAGTTGCCGACAGAGCGGCAAAAGCATTGCTGAAACAAATTCTGATAGATGGTTTTTTCCATGCCGATCCGCATCCGGGAAATCTTTTTATCCAACCGCCTGCCACCATCGTGATGTTGGATGTGGGTATGACGGGACATCTCGACGAAGAATCCATCATTACCATTGCCCGAATTTTACGTGCCGTCAACGAAAAAGACAGCAATCACGTAATCAAGGGCTTACAGGAACTTGGAATCGTAGTTAAAGAAACCGACAAGCGTCAATTGCGACACGACCTCACCGAACTGATCGAAATGTATGCCGACAGACCGTTCAGAACCATTAGCCTGAACCGGATGAACCAGCAGTTGCTGGAAATTATGGCTCGTCACGACATGGCGCTTCCTTCCAATTTGGTGATGATGCTGCGAGCCATGTCTATTGCTGAATCAATCGGGCAGCAACTGGAGCCTGACTTCGATATGTTTGCCATTGTTGAGCCGTTTGTGAAAAGAATTTATCTGAAACTCTATTCTCCAAAAAGTTTTAGAAAACGCAGCATGAACGTGATGGATGAGAGCATTGAACTAATAGAACATTTTCCACAAAATATATCCGATTTGCTTGGAAAGTTGAAAGAGGGACAGTTTGAAATCAAACTGGAACATCAAAACCTCGAAAATTTGCAGGATGAAATGAAAAGTTCGAGCAACAGAATATCGGCCAGTTTAATTATTGCGGCACTGATTGTAGGTTCTTCGTTAATTTTGCAACAAAGAATCGGCCCCCTGATTTCCGATATTTCCATTTTGGGCGTTATCGGTTACCTGTTGGCCGGCATCATGGGTTTAGGACTTCTTTTAACCATTTTCAAAACCCGCAGAAAAAAATAAGTTTTCCTACATGGTTTGAAATCCGATTTTTACTTCCTTACCAAATAAATGATTCACCATTTGGGCTTCATCCCCAAATTATACATTACAAACGACCACATATCTGTTTGTGCATCAATTAGTTTTCCCAAAGGTTTCCCCGCTCCGTGTCCCGCATTGCTATCCACGCGAATCAATACAGGCTTATTACCGGCATTGGCTTCCTGCAAAGTAGCAGCAAATTTGAATGAATGAGCCGGCACAACACGGTCATCGTGATCACCTGTCATAATCAGAACTGCAGGATATTTTGTGCCTTTTACCACATTATGCAACGGAGAATAGGATTTCAGATATTCAAACATTTCCCTGCTTTCTTCGCTCGTGCCATAATCGCTTGCCCATGACCAGCCAATAGTAAACAAATGGTAACGAAGCATATCCAGCACACCTACTTCAGGAACGGCCACTGCAAACAAATCGGGACGTTGCGTCAAACAAGCTCCTACCAGCAAACCGCCATTTGAGCCACCATTAATGGCCAATTTTTTTGAAGAAGTATAACCTTCTGCAATTAAAAATTCCGCCGCGGCAATAAAATCATCAAAAACGTTCTTTTTCTGCATTTTTGTTCCTGCCATGTGCCACGATTCTCCATACTCTCCGCCGCCACGAATGTTGGCAACGGCATAAATACCTCCATTTTCGAGAAAAGGAATACGCGAAATACTGAAAGAAGGCGTCATGCTGATATTGAAACCTCCATAACCATAAAGCATCAAAGGATTTTTTCCGTCTTTTTTTATTCCCTTGCGATAGGAAAGAAACATGGGAATTTTTGTACCGTCCTTAGCCGTATAAAAAACCTGTTCGGTAACAAAATCCTCCGGCTTAAATTTCACCTGCGCTTTTTGAAAAATTTCGGAAACATTCTTGCCGGCATCCAAGCGATAAATGGTAGGTGGATAGGTAAAAGAACTGAAAGCAAAAAAAGCCTCACTGTCGTCTTTGTTTCCCGTCAGGCTTACTACCGAGCCAAGTGCCGGCAATTTTACTTCGTAAAGAAGTTCCCCGCTTAAATCGTAAGCATACAGACGATGAGCTGCATCTTTCAGATAAAGGCAAAAAAACTTTCCATCGATAATTTCAACCGATTCGAGTACCGTTTTTTGTTCGGGAATAATTTCACGCCAGTTTTCGCGCAAAGGATGGACCGGGTCAACTTCCATAATGCGTTTATTGGGTGCCTTCCAATTGGTAAGAATATAAATTTTTCCGTTTATGTGGTCGATGACCGAATAATCATTTTCAAAACCATCCACCAATGAAACAAATTTAGCTTTAGGATCGGTTAAATCCTTCATCAGCAGAGCGTTGCCGGTGGTTGTTTCCGTAATGATCAAAAAAAGATATTTTTCATCTTCCGTTACAAATGGGCCAAATTCGCGCAACGGATGATTTTTATCCTGATAAATCAACAAATCTTTGCTTTGAAGTTGTCCTATCTGATGATAATAAACTTTTGGATATTCGTTCTTTGCCGACAATTCCTTGCCTTTTTGCGGAGCATCGTAGGCTATATAGTAAAATCCGTTGTCTTTCCATGCAACATTCCAGAATTTTGTCCACTGAATGTGATCGGATAAAGTTTGTCGGTTATCCAGATTTAAGACAAAAATTTCATTCCAATCAGAACCGCTTTTTGCCACCGAATAAGCCATATAATTGCCAACGTTTGAAAACGAAACGGATGACAAGGCAACCGTACCATCGGAAGAAAAAGTGTTGGGATCGAGTAAAATTTCAGGTTCCGAATATAAGGTTGACTGCTGATAAAGAATACTTTGCGGTTGTAATCCATTATTTTTGAAAAAATAATACTTGCCGTGTTTTTTAAACGGAGCACCCAGTTTAGGATAATCGTTCAGTTGAGTCAGACGATTTTTCAGCGCATTTCGGAAAGGAATTTTTTCCAGATATTTGAAAGTAACTTCATTCTGAGCTTTTACCCAAGCCGCAGTTGCTGCCGACGTATCATTTTCGAGCCAGCGATATGGATCGGCAACATCAGTGCCAAAATAATGATCGGTTACGTTTTCCTTTTGGGTATGTGGATAAGCAATTTTTGAAAAAGAATGACATGCTGCCATAAAAATAACGGAAAAAGAAAGGATAAAAACTGGTTTCATTTTACTGTAAAATTATAAAAATGTTGTGCAATCATTTCAATGCCTGATAGACCAAATTGTGGAACAAAACTTTGACATCGGGTACACTGTTATCGGTTTGCCAATTGATATAAAAAAGTAAAATCAAATCTTCTTTCGGATCGATAAGATAATCGGTTCCGAACATGCCACCCCAGCGTAAAGAACCTTCGGAAGCCATTGTAAGATGCAAATATTGAGGACGAAAATCGTCGAATGCCAAACCAAAGCCAATTTCTCCGCGTAAATCTCCAACCTGATTGCGACACATCAATTCGACCGTTTTTCTTCCCAGTATGCGTTTCCCGTTAAATTCTCCCTTGTTGAGAATCATTTGACAAAATTTTGCATAATCTTCAATCGTTCCCGATAAGCCGGCACCGGTCGAAAACAGAGTTTGAGCGCCACTGTACGGAAATGTCTGATAAAGCACACTTGAACTGGGCTGCAAAGGTTTGCCCTGCACTTTTTGATAAAGCGTAACCATACGGTTTTGTTTTTCCTTAGGAACATAAAAATAAGTATCGTTCATTCCAAGCGGCATAAAAATTTTCTCCTTAAAATATTGGTCAACTGGCATTTTTGAAACCACTTCAATCAAATAACCCAACACGTCAACGCTCATTCCATAGGTAAATCTTTCTCCGGGATCGTGCTCCAAAGGACAGGAAGCAAGTTTTTTCACCACTTCTTTCAATGTAACCCGATCCAAGCTGTTCAAGGGTGGAATTCCCTTTTTAGCAAAAATTTTCATCATGGGGTTATTGGGATCTGTTCCATAAGAAATTCCTGATGTGTGTGTCAACAAATGACGAATGGTAATATCCTTGTTTGCAGGCCTGGTAGTATAGCTGGAATCTTTTTCGTTAAATGATACCAGAACTTGTGGATGGGCAAATTCGGGAATATATTTTTTTACCGGATCATCCAAAAGAATTTTTCCTTCTTCCATCAACATCAGCACACCTGTTGCGGTAATAGCTTTGGTTTGAGAAGCCATACGAAAAATATCGTCTCTTTGGCATGGAATATTTTTCTCCTTGTCGCGCCAGCCAAATGCTTTGAAATGAACAATATTGCCACGATGTGCCACAAAAGTAACAGCATGAGGAATTTCGCTTTTCCTCACCAAATCCTGAAAAACAGTGTCCAACCGAGCCAAACGTTCGGTATCGAAAGCAGCAGAACTTCCTTCGGAATGCTTAAATTTCTGAGGATTTCCATTATTTTTTGCCATTGTCGCACAGGACAAAAGCAACAGCGGAATAAAATAAAAAATTTTTTTCATTTTTATAACGTTTTTTAGTACATGACAAAAATTGAGACATTTTTTATATATATATCTGTAAAACAAAACATATAAGCCAAGCTCTTGGGGTTGACCTTGTCCGGTGAGCCGAAAAACAAGTGAGAAAAGCGTTTAAAAATCGTCCTTGTTTGAATTCCGACGTATTCCGTCGGAATGAGTTTGGACGATTTCAGCTTTTCGAGCGTAAGTTTTTCGAGTGAAGTGGGCACAGTCTTGAATTTTTTTGCTTACTTTTTTGTTTCAAGACAAAAAAGTAAGTGGGGTTTGGGGCTAAGCCCCTTTATTAAATATCTAAAATAAAAAATATAAATGTTTTTACAATTTTTTTGTCATGTATTAAGAACGTTTTTAATTGGTTAATCCCATTTCTGCGGCAATCTGCATCATATAGCTTCGTGCAGCTTCATATTCGTTGGGAATAATACCATCCAAAATGGCATCCTTAATTTTCATTTTAATTTCTCCAACCAAAGCACAGGGAGGAAGATGAAAAGTTTCCATGATTTCTTTTCCATCAATGGGAGGTTGAAAATTCCTTATCCTGTCTTTTTCTTCTATTTCCTTCAACTTTTTCCGAACCAGCTGAAAATTTTCCCTGTAACGTTTTACCTTTTCCGGATTTTTAGAGGTAATATCGGCTTCGCAAAGCAGCATTAGGTCGTCAATGTCGTCGCCCGCATCAAAAAGCAGTCTTCTGACGGCCGAGTCGGTAACTTCTTCTTCACTGAGTACAATGGGACGCATGTGCAGGGAAACCATTTTCTGAACATATTTCATTTTTTCGTTGGTGGGAAGCTTCATTCTTCTGAAAATATCGGCTGTCATTTTTTCACCAACTATGTTATGATTATAAAAAGTCCAGCCCTGACGTTTGTCAAAGCGCTTGGTGCGCGGTTTTCCTATATCGTGAAGCAAAGCAGCCCATCGCAGCCAAAGTGAATCCGAAGTCTGACTGAGATTGTCCAACACCATGAGGGTATGATAAAAAATATCTTTGTGCCCAATCCCATCTTTGGTTTCTACCCCTTTGAGTGCCGAAAGTTCGGGTAAAATCAAATCCAACAAACCCGACTTGTCGAGCAAAATAAATCCGATAGAAGGTTTGGGAGAAAGAATAATTTTGTTCAATTCGTCTGTAATTCTTTCTTTCGAAATAATTTCAATGCGCTTCTTATTCCGACCAATGGCTTCAAAAGTATTGGTTTCAATAAAAAAATTGAGTTGTGTCGCAAAACGAATACAGCGCATCATTCGCAACGGATCGTCGGAAAAAGTAATATCGGGATTCAAAGGGGTGCGAATAACTTTGTTTTGCAAATCCCTGAGACCGTTGAACGGATCGACTAATTCACCGAAACGGCTTTTATTCAGGCACAGGGCAAGGGTGTTGATGGTAAAATCCCGGCGATTCTGGTCGTCCTGCAAAGTTCCATCTTCCACAATCGGTTTTCTCGAATCGGAACGATACGATTCCTTGCGGGCGCCAACAAATTCAACATCCATGTCTTTCAGCTTGATTTGTGCCGTACCAAAATTTTTAAAAATGGCAAATTTGCAGGGCTTGTTCAGTTGCTTGAGTTGATTGACCACTTTCTCTGCCAATTCAATGCCATTGCCCACCACAAGAATATCAATATCCTTTGATGGTCGATGCAGCAGCAAATCGCGTACAAAACCGCCAATTACATAACATTCCTGATGTGCTTCATCGGCAATATCCGAAATAATGTTGAAAATTTCATTGTTTAAAGCATTTTTCAGGTTTTCGATTGCCGGTTCTTTGGTAAAATTCTGTTGAAAATCTTTTAGGGAGTCGGTTGTCGGAAATGTGTCTTCCTGATTCATGTAGAAATCTGATATTTAACTTAATAAAAATAATTAATTGATTTTCAAACAATTTTATTTATCGTTTTTCGGAAATATGAAACCCACATGTATTGCATACACAAACACGAATGAATATAATATTCAGACAGGTGGGTTCCATCAGACCTTTAAAAAATATATTATATTCTGATAAAATTTCCCTTATGCAAAGGTAGGTCAATAAATTTAAACTTCAAAAAACCTCCATCATCCAAAAAAACTGGTGTTGCTTCCAACAAAACCATCGTTACAAAATAAAATGTTTTGTTCAATCATTATAGTCAGTCGATTACGCTGTAACCGATCAATCGGTCGTAACGTTCACCCCAAGCCCGATGGTAAAAATAAATGGTATATTCGTTTTTAGTTTGCCAGAAACTGCCTTCAATTTTTCCGGTTGAAGCAGAATTTTTACCTTTTGGCAAAAACCAGTATTGGTAACTGTAGCCGCCCTGTTTCAGCAAAAGCGTTTTGGTATAACGTTGAGCATCGAAATCATATTGCATTCGCGCTGTATCATCCAGCAAATTATAATTGTAATCGCCACCAATGAATACCTGTCCATCAAAAAACGGTTGCTCCGAAAGTAAAGAAAAATGTACCTGAACATAATCGGCTTCCGTTTGTACGTCCTGAAAAGCTTCCTGAAAATTTATGATAAATCGGCCATTGGCATCAGATTGCGAAATATAGGTACGCGACTTTTGCATCAAATCTTCCTTAAGAAAAGCTTCATAATACTCGCGATTAAAAATAATTCTGTCCACCCCCTCTCCTGCTGCATAAAAAGATGAAATATCAAAATGACGGTATTCGTTTCCTCCTTCAAAAATCAATGCTTTGTTATTGACAAAACTTAACTTCCCAGCATTGAAAAAAGTCGGCGTTATGTTTGCCACCTCGTTATCGAACCTGTTATTTTGTCGAACAACAAGTTTAACTTCCGAAGCAGGATCCTGAACAACATAATTTGCCAGATTCACTTCTATGTCGAGCTGCTGATAGCGTCCACTCAATTCGATATCGGTATTGGCTCTGACACGGGCATCTATCTCAACTTTTGGCTCAACAATGGAAAAACAGGCAGTGGCTACCGGATCATCCACACGATTGTCTTCATAAATGAGTACCACATAGTTTCCGGAAATTTTAAAGCGCATGTCTTGGTTCGGTATCGTAAACCGATAATGAATATATTGGAAAGTAGTATTTTGCGAAAAGGCGTAATCGTCGATATTACCACGCGTAAAACCATCGACATATTCGTTGCTGTTTAAATTGGAAACCGTCCAGTCTGCATTGCAATGCAAAACCGTGTAACCGAAAGAGCGAACATTGTGCGACATTTCATCAAACTCCACAGTAAGTGTTTCTGTTCCATTTAATTTCAAAATGGGGAAACCGAAGTCGGTATCCGAAATTCTGATTTGCAAAGTTTTGATATTGGGTTTCAAAATTTTGGTTCGATAGGGATTGGCGGCTGTTAAACTCGAATTAACGAATAAAAAAACAAAAACAACAGCGAACAAAATATTTTTCATGATTCTCACAGTTTCAAAAAAATCGTTTTTACAAATGTACGGGATAATTTTTAAAAATACACAAAGAATGCGTTCATTTCATTAGAAGTTGCCGGTTACTTACAATACTTCAGGTTTAAAAATTCACCTTCTCAGTTTTATTGAAGCAGAAATTTTACTCGAAACTGCATACTCGTTATTCTAATGTTAGACTGGTTGACAATAAATTAATATTTCGACGCTGAAAATGAACCAGTATTTTTTCCGTAACAAAAGCGATAAAAATTTGCAAAGAAAAAGCATATTTCGGTATTGTTCCGGAAATTTTGAACAACATATGCACTCCAAAGCCATACGCAATCCAAATTATTTTTATAACTTTGCCTATTCTAACAACCAAAAATGTTAGAACACATTTCAAACGCAAGATTAAATTATCGGATTGACAGATTCAAATATCAATCCGAGTATTTTAATATATGAAGTTGTCAACCACATAAAATATTTTATATGTCTCATCTGATAAAAACCACAAAGGGCTTGGATATACAGATTGATGGCGCAGCCGAAAAAATTATAGGTGAAACCGTCCTTTCGGATATTGTTGCACTGGTTCCCGATTACTTTCACGGAATTACCGCAAAAGTTTTGGTAAAAGCAGGTGATTACGTAAAGGCAGGAACGCCGATATTTCACGATAAAACTTTTGAAAACATGAATTTCGTGTCGCCGGTTAGCGGTAAAGTTTTGGCTGTCAATCGTGGAGAAAAACGCAAGTTGCTCAATATAACCATTCAACGTGAAAGAGAAATACAATATGAAAATTTTTCTGTTCTTTCTCCTGAAAAGCTGACTGCGGAAGAAATTAAATCGGCTCTGATGAATGCAGGAATATGGCCTTACATCAAACAACGCCCTTATGATGTAATTGCCAATCCCAATAAAACGCCCAAAGCAATTTTTATTTCGTCTTTCGATACGGCTCCGCTGGCTCCCGATTACAATTTTATTTTGAAAGGTCAGTTTTCAGACTTTCAAACCGGAATTGATGCATTGGCAAAATTGACACCCGGAAAAGTTCATTTGGGTGTGAAAGCCAATGTTCCATCAAACGAATTTTTAAAAGTAAAAAATGTTGAAATTACTGAATATGAAGGACCTCATCCCATAGGAAATGTAGGAATACAAATCAATCACGTCGATCCCATTAACAAAGGTGAGGTTGTTTGGACTGTCAACGTTCAGGATGTGCTTTACATTGGCCGCTTTTTTAACAAAGGAATAGCAGACTTCAAAAAAATCATTGCCTTAACCGGGCCTGAAGTCATTTGGCCACAATATTACAAAACCTTGCCGGGCACTTCCATCGAGCCTTTCATAGTGGGAAATGTTCAAAAAGGTATTCCATTGAGATACATATCCGGAAACGTTCTGAGCGGAATAAAAGTGCAAATGGACGATTTTCTCGATCCTTATGCTTCACAAATCTTTGTAATTGATGAAGGAACAGAACATGAAGAATTTCTTGGCTGGGCAATGCCACGACTCAACAAGTTCAGCGCCAGTCATCTTTTCCCTACTCGGCTGATACAAAAAACATTTTTCAAAAAAATTTTGGGAAAAATCCAATTTCAATACGATGCCCGCTTACTGGGAGGCCGACGTGCCATTATTATGTCGAATGAATATGACAAGGTATTGCCGATGGATATTTTGCCCGAATTTCTTTTCAAAGCAATGATAACTGGGAATATCGACAAAATGGAACTTTTGGGAGGATACGAAATTGCACCGGAAGATGTGGCTTTGTGCGAATATGTATGCACCTCAAAACTCCCCTTGCAATTGATTGTAAGACAAGCTCTGGACAAAATGAAAAAAGAACTGGAATAAATTGAAAAACTACAAACAGCAAAGAAAAAAATTAAATATGAATGCATTAAGAAGTTTCATGGATAAAATAAAACCGTATTTTGAAAAAGGCGGTAAATTGGAAAAATTGCATTCCGTTTATGATGGTTTTGAAACCTTTCTTTTTGTGCCCACTACAACCTCACCCAAATATGGTAGTCACATACACGATCCGGTTGATGCAAAACGAACCATGAGTACCGTGATTGTTGCTTTATTGCCGGCCCTTTTGTTTGGTATGTACAATGTTGGTTATCAGCATTATATGGCAACAGGTCAAAATGTCGATTTTTGGACGGAATTCTTGTTCGGTTTTTTGGCTGTGCTTCCATACATTCTTGTTTCTTATATTGTGGGGCTTGGTATCGAATTCATAGGAGCACAAATCAGAGGAGAAGAAATTCAGGAAGGTTTTCTGGTAACTGGTTTTTTGATTCCTTTGATTATTCCCATCAACACACCGTTGTGGATGGTTGCGGTAGCTACGGCATTTGCCGTAATATTTGCAAAAGAAGTATTTGGTGGAACAGGAATGAATATTTTTAATGTAGCACTGGTAGCCAGGGCATTTTTATTTTTCGGCTATCCTACGCACATGTCCGGAGACAGCGTTTGGATACGAACCGGAACTGCTTTGGGATTTGGAGGAGGAAACGTAATGGATGCTTTTTCCGGGGCAACTCCTTTGGGACAGATAGCTACTGCTTCAACTTCTGTTCCCCATATAACGGACACTTTTGGTCACTCATTGGGATTTTGGGATGGATTTATTGGGCTGATTCCCGGTTCAGTAGGAGAAACATCAAAAATTGCCATTTTGCTGGGAGCCGTTCTTTTGCTGATGACAGGCGTTGCAAGTTGGAAAACCATGTTCTCTGTATTTTTGGGAGGTGCTTTTATGGGAATTATTTTCAATTTTTTTGGACCTGATACTGCTGCTGCACATTTCCCCTGGTACAACCATCTGGTATTTGGAGGATTTGCCTTTGGTGCAGTATTTATGGCTACCGATCCGGTAACTTCGGCCCGTACCGAAAAAGGAAAATGGATTTACGGTTTTTTAATCGGATGTATAGCTATTCTCATTCGTGTGCTTAATCCCGGATATTCGGAAGGAATGATGCTGGCCATACTGTTAATGAACATCTTTGCACCACTTATCGACTATTTTGTAGTCGAGAGCAACGTAAAAAAACGACTGAAAAGAGCAGCCACAACAATTGAATGAGCATTTCTTTACAGCTAATAATATCACTCAATAATTCTCAACGAATAAAAAATGGATACAAACAGTAACGGTTATACATTGATTTATGCTACGGTAATGGTAGTAATTGTAGCATTGATGTTGGCATTCGTTTCGGGCGCCTTGAAGGACAAGCAGAATGCCAATGTTGAAATGGATAAGAAAAAACAAATTTTAACTTCGCTGCGTATCGATACAAAAGGGAAAAACATAGAGCAATTATACGAAAAATATATTGTAAATGGTTTGGTTATCAACACAAAAGGAGAAATTTTGTCCGAATCAAAAAAAGAAGCTTTTAAAATAGACATTGCCAAAGAATTGTCTAAAAAACCGGAAATGCGTCGCCTGCCCATTTTTGTTGCACAAATTGATGGAAAGACCAAATATGTTCTTTCCTTACGTGGCACGGGTCTTTGGGGACCAATTTGGGGTTATGTCGCTTTGAACGATGACAAAAATACCATTTATGGAGCATATTTTTCTCATGCCAGCGAAACGCCGGGTTTGGGTGCCAACATTGCCGATCCACCTTTTCAAAAACAATTTGAAGGAAAACACATTTTAAACGATAGAAATGAATTCGTTTCGCTTGCCGTAATGAAAAGCGGTAAAAAAGCCGAAGGAAAGGAACAGGTTGATGCCATTTCGGGAGGAACCATTACCAGCAAAGGAGTTGAAGCCATGCTGTTGAACTGTTTGGGACAGTATGAAAAATTCTTTCAACAATCAATAAAAGGAGGAACACAAGAATGAGCAAATTATTTTCCGACAAAACGAAACAAGTATTATTGGGCCCTTTGAGCAAAAATAATCCCATCATGGTTCAAGTGTTGGGAATTTGCTCGGCATTAGCTGTAACGGCTAAACTGAAACCAGCTTTGGTAATGGGAATATCTGTTACAATTATTGTGGCATTTTCCAATGTCATCATTTCACTGATCCGCAATACCATTCCTAATCGAATCAGAATTATCGTCCAGCTGGTTGTTGTAGCAGCATTGGTAACCATTGTCAGTGAAATTTTAAAGGCATTTGCCTACGATGTAAGCGTTCAGTTATCCGTTTACGTAGGATTAATCATTACCAACTGCATTTTAATGGGACGATTGGAAGCTTTTGCCATGTCCAACAAGCCGTGGGAATCTTTTCTGGATGGATTGGGTAACGGGTTTGGTTATGCCATGATATTGATTATTGTTTCTTTTTTTCGCGAACTGCTGGGCTCAGGAACTTTATTGGGTTATAAAATAATTCCGGCATCGTTTTACCAAGCCGGCTATATGAACAATGGACTCATGCTTATGCCACCTATGGCTTTGATTCTGGTGGCATGCATTATTTGGGTACATCGTTCCAAAAACAAGGAATTGCGCGAAAAATAATTTTATACACTGAAAATATATTTTTTAACGTCTGTTTTTTTAATTAGCAAAAGAAATAGAACTTTATGGAAAACTTATTGAGCTTGTTTGTAAAATCGATTTTCGTCGATAACATGATATTTGCCTATTTTCTGGGAATGTGTTCCTATCTGGCAGTATCTAAAAATGTGAAAACTTCATTGGGTTTGGGTGTAGCCGTTACGTTTGTTCTTTTTATCACTGTACCGGTAAATTATTTGCTCGAGAACTATGTTTTGAAGGAAGGTGCTTTACAATGGCTGAGTCCGCAATTGGCTTCTCTCGATCTGAGTTATCTTTCTTTCATTTTGTTTATTGCCGTGATTGCAGCCATTACACAAATTGTTGAAATGGCGGTAGAAAAATTTTCTCCTTCTCTTTACAACTCGCTGGGAATTTTCCTGCCACTCATTGCCGTAAATTGCGCCATAATGGGAGCTTCTCTGTTTATGCAGCAAAGAGCTTTTCACAATATAGGAGAAGCCACAACCTATGCTTTGGGATCAGGTGTAGGCTGGTTGCTGGCAATTGTTGGACTGGCAGCCATACGCGAAAAAATGGAATACTCCAATGTGCCCCAACCGTTACGCGGTTTAGGAATTACTTTTATAACAGTCGGACTTATGGGCATTGCCTTTATGTGTTTTTCTGGCTTAAAATTATGATTTCAAGCAAAGAAAACCGATAGTGAAAATAAAATTCTAAAATTCAAAAAATAATTTTCTCAAAATGTCATTCAGCAAAAGGAAAAAGTTAGAACAAAAATGATGATATTAGCCATACAAACCACAACACTTATTGCCAGCCTGATCGTATTTTTTGCAGTCATTTTTTTATTGGTCGTTATTTTGCTGGTAGCCAAACAATATCTTGTCGCTTCAGGAACCGTTACCATCACCATTAACAATGAGAAAAAGCTGGAAGTGCCGGCAGGTGGAACTTTATTGAATACTTTGGTCAATCAGCGCATATATCTTCCCTCTGCCTGCGGAGGAAAAGGCACTTGTGCTCAATGTCGCTGTCAGGTACTCGAAGGCGGAGGCGAAATTTTACCCACCGAAACAGGTCATTTTTCTCGAAAAGAAATCAAAGAACATTGGCGGTTGGGTTGTCAGGTGAAGGTAAAAAATGACCTTTCAATAAAAATTCCCGAATCCATTCTCAGCATTAAAAAATGGGAATGTGAAGTGATTTCCAATAAAAATGTTGCAACCTTTATCAAAGAATTGATTGTAAAACTTCCTGAAGGAGAGCATTTGAATTTTCTGCCAGGAAGCTATATTCAAATCGACATTCCACCATACGAACTCAAATTCAGTGAATTTGAAGTGGAAGAACGTTTCCGTCCCGATTGGGATAAAATGCATCTTTGGGATTTAACATGCAGCAATGACGAAGAAACCATGCGTGCCTATTCAATGGCCAATTATCCGGCCGAAGGCGATATTGTCATGCTGAATGTTCGTATTGCCACACCTCCCATTGACAGGGCTACAGGAAAATTTTTAGATGTAAAACCGGGTATTGCTTCTTCTTATATTTTCCGTCTTAAACCGGGCGATAAAGTGAATGTTTCCGGCCCGTTTGGCGAGTTTCATCCAATTGTCGATTCAAAACGCGAGATGCTTTACATCGGTGGAGGCGCCGGAATGGCTCCTTTGCGTTCCCATATTTTGCATTTGCTGAAAACACTGCATGTAACCGATCGCAAAATTTCATACTGGTATGGCGCACGTTCGAAAAACGAAATTTTCTACGAAGAAGACTTCCGTGAACTGGAAAAAGAATTTCCCAATTTCTCGTTCCACATAGCTTTAAGTGAACCACTTCCAGAAGATAACTGGACCGGGCCGGTAGGATTTATTCATAGCGTTATTTACAATGAATACCTCAAATTTCACGAAGAACCCGAAGAAGTTGAATATTACATGTGCGGGCCAGGTCCAATGGCTAAAGCAGTCGAAAAAATGCTCGACGATCTCGGCGTCCCGCGCGAAATGCTGCTGTTCGACGATTTTGGAGCTTGAAAAATCTTTAGTGTTTCTTTTTCAGGGGCTTAACAACATACAGCCCCTGATTTATTTTTCAGACACTGTTGAAAATCAAAAGAGAATAAATTTTATTCCCTGTTTTTGAAATTTTTCCTTCGATATAAATCTGTCCTCAACGAAAATTTTATTAACTTTAAACACCTAAATTTAAAGTTTTTCAGCTTTTCTAATATTCAATACTTCACCTATTTAGCATGAATACGTTTGTTCATTTGCACGTTCACTCACATTATTCTATTCTCGATGGCATGTCTTCCATAGATCAATTGGTCGACAAAGCCATGAAAACCGGCATGCCGGCTATTGCACTTACAGATCACGGCAACATGTTCGGAATAAAAGAATTTTACAACTACGTAAAAAAGAAAAATGTTCCTGTTCATGAAAATATTGCCCTTTTGCAAAAGCAATTAAATAATGATGAATTATCTGACATTCAAAAAGATGAGATTCATAAAAATATTGAAACAGAAAAACGTAAACTTTTCAAACCAATCATTGGATGTGAAACTTATGTAGCCCATAGAAGCCGTTTCTCGAAAGAAAGTCAGGAAGACCGAAGTGGTTATCATCTCATTTTGTTGGCCAAAAATAAAACAGGTTACCGAAATCTATGCAAACTCATTTCGCTGGCTTGGATGGAAGGAATGTATTATCGACCACGTATCGACCATGAAATTCTGGAAAAATACAGTGAAGGTTTAATTGCTTCTTCAGCTTGTCTGGGAGGTGAAATTCACAAAAAAATTGAATCGGGCAACTTGGAAGAAGCAGAAAAAGCTATTCTTTGGTACAAAAAAGTATTTGGTGACGATTTCTATCTCGAACTGCAACGTCATAAAACCGACAAACCCGGAGGCGACACTTCTACCTACGAAAAACAAACCCTTCAAAATGTTGAATTGATAAAGCTGGCCAGAAAAACCAATACAAAACTGATTGCCACCAACGATGTCCACTTCGTGGAAGAAGAACATGCCGAAGGACATGAACGATTGATTTGTCTCAGTACGGGAAAAGATATGGACGATCCCACACGCCTGCGTTACACCAAACAGGAATGGTTGAAAACGCCTCAACAAATGCAGGAAATATTTTCGGACATACCCGAAGCACTCGAAAATACATTCGAAATAGCTCAAAAAGTAGAGTTTTACGATATTGATTCGGCGCCCATGATGCCAACCTTCAAAATTCCGGAAGAATTTGCCGATGAAAATCAATACCGCTCACGTTACACTGAAGCCATGCTGCGTGAAGAATTTGGTAAGGGATTTGACCGTTTGGGTGGCATGGACAAGGTTATCCGAATCAAGCTGGAAGCCGATTATTTGAGAAACCTTACTTTTGAAGGCGCTAAAGAACGGTACGGAGAAAATTTGGATCCTGAACTTGAAGAACGCATCAATTATGAGCTGAACGTTATCAAAACTATGGGATTTCCCGGTTATTTTCTTATTGTTCAGGATTTTATTGCTGCGGCAAGAAATATGGGTGTTGCCGTTGGCCCGGGTCGTGGTTCGGCAGCTGGTTCGGTTGTAGCTTACTGCCTGAAAATTACCGATATCGATCCTTTGAAATATGATTTGCTTTTCGAGCGTTTTCTGAATCCTGATCGTATTTCCATGCCCGATATTGATGTCGATTTCGATGACGACGGACGAAATGAAGTTTTACGCTGGGTTACCGAAAAATACGGCAAGGACAGAGTTGCCCATATTATCACTTTCGGCACTATGGCAGCAAAATCAGCCATAAAAGATGTGGCGCGGGTTCAAAAATTGCCACTTTCCGAAGCAGAAAGATTGACCAAACTTATTCCCGACAAATTGCCCGATACGCCGGACGGGAAAAAAATGAAAGTCAATTTGTCCAATTGTTTCAAATTTGTTCCCGAATTGGAGATTGCCCGAAATTCTTCCGACGAAAATCTTTCCAGCACACTTCGCTATGCCGAAATGCTGGAAGGCACCGTACGACAAACCGGAGTTCATGCCTGCGGCGTAATCATTGGTGCCGATGACCTGACAAAATTTGTTCCATTATCCACTGCCGAAGACAAGGACACAAAAGAAGAAATCCTGGTTACGCAATACGAAGGTTCGGTCATAGAGGAAGTCGGATTGATAAAAATGGACTTTTTAGGTCTCAAAACGCTTTCCATTATCAAAGATACATTGGAAAACATCAGAAAATCCAAAAATATCGAAGTAGATCTCGACAAAATACCATTGGATGATCCTGAAACCTATCAACTATTCAGCAAAGGCCAAACTGTAGGTACTTTTCAATTTGAATCTGCCGGCATGCAAAAACATTTGCAAGCTCTTCAGCCCACACAAATTGAAGATTTAATTGCCATGAATGCACTTTACCGTCCCGGCCCAATGCAGTATATTCCTCAGTATATCAACCGAAAACATGGATTAGAAAAGATTGAATATCCGTTTCCCATCATGGAAAAGAGGCTGAAAGAAACTTACGGTATTACCATTTATCAGGAACAGGTAATGTTGCTGAGTGTCGATTTGGCTGGCTTTACACGTGCTGAAGCTGATGAACTCCGAAAAGCAATGGGGAAAAAACTCACCGGCAAAATGCAGGCTTTGAAGGAAAAATTTATTGCAGGTTGCCAAAAAAATGGTTATGGGCCGCTCGAAAAATTGGAACAAATTTGGAGCGACTGGGTGGAATTTTCCAATTATGCCTTCAATAAGTCGCATGCTACCTGCTACTCTTATCTCGCTTATCGTACTGCTTACCTGAAAGCTCATTATCCGTCCGAATTCATGGCAGCCAACCTCTCAAGAAATAAGGATGACATCGATGAAGTGAGCAAATTTATGGACGAATGCCGAAATATGGGCATCAATGTGCTGGGTCCCGATGTCAATGAGAGTGATTTTACTTTTTCTGTCAACGAGAAAAACGATATTCGTTTTGGTTTGGGCGGTATCAAAGGTGTCGGCGAAAATGCCGTCATGGCCATAGTGAACGAACGACATGCACACGGAAAATTTAAAAACATTTTCGATTTTGTGGAACGCGTCAATCTTACGGCCTGCAACAAACGTGCTATTGAAAGTCTGGCAATAGCCGGAGCTTTTGACGGACTAAACGACATCAAACGCGAACAGTTTTTTGTGGAAAACGGCAAAGGAGAAACAGTGATCGAAAGCTTGATTCGTTATGGAAACAAATATCAAGCCGACAGACTTATGTCGCAAAATACACTGTTTGGCGATATGAATTCCATTGAAATCAACAAGCCGGAAATTCCCTATGCGCCGGCATGGGCTCCTCTTAACCGATTAAACAGGGAAAGAGAATTAATCGGCATGTATCTTTCGGCTCATCCACTCGATCAGTTTGAATTTGAAATGAATTACATCTGCAACACTTCTACGGGACAATTGAAAGATTTGACTTCACTAAAAGGGAAACAACTGAAAATTGGCGGACTCGTCACCAACATCCGTCATTCCGTATCAAAAGCAGGAAAACCCTACGGTGTATTCACTCTCGAAGATTACGACGGTTCCTATGAATTTGTGTTATATGGCAACAATTATATAGAATTCCAGAAATACATGATTAAAGACATGTTTGTTTTCATTCAGGCCATCGTTCAGGAAAAATATGCCGACAGCAAATATAGGAAAAATACAGATATTGGCGGAGAACGAGAACTTGAACTTAAAATACAAAAAATCGATTTTTTTTCAGATATTAAAGACAAATTCGTCAATAACCTGAAAATTAATATCCCACTGCAGCAACTTACGGAAGATGCCGTTACAATGTTGAGTAAAATTATTCTTGGAAATAAGGGAAATGTAAATGTATATATTCAGGTACAAGATCAAAATTCTTTCAATAAAATCAATTTCTTTGCCCGCCAGCATCGCGTGGATATCAACCCCAAAGTATATCGAATGCTGAAAACTGCCAAAAGTGAAGGAATACTCGATTTTGATGTAAATTGATAAGTCAATGTTATCTTTAATTGATTATTTCTATAGCAAAATAGTGTTTAGTTATAAAACTTTTGTTACCGATATTTGTTTTTTGAATAAAAAATTATTGCAAACTTCAAAACTTAAAAATTATGGTCATTGAATTTACAGACGAAAATCTTAACGAATTTATTGAAAGTGGAAAACCCGTATTGGTTGATTTCTGGGCAGAATGGTGTGGCCCTTGTAGAATGGTAGGTCCTATTGTAGAAGAACTGGCCGAAGAATATGACGGAAAAGTGCAAGTCGGGAAATTAAACGTAGATGAAAACGCTGAAGTTCCAACAAAATTTGGCATTCGTAATATCCCAACGTTGTTGTTTTTTAAAGATGGACAACTCGTCGATAAACAAGTTGGTGCAACTTCCAAATCAGTCTTGGCCGAAAAAATCAAATCTTTGATTTAATTTTTTCTCTGATTTAACTACTACAGTTTCAAATAAAAATTTTTCACCAGATTTTTGTATTCATCCGTATATTCGTGGCGTTGCTCCGTTTCGATGGCAAGTCGCGAAATACGGGTGATTTTTTCTTTTTTACCCAACTGAATAAGCAATCGCTTGGCTTTGGCTGCAGGCTTGGGAAAAACGAAAACCATTTGATGAGCATACCAATTGTTGGCCAAAGCATGTGAAATTGCCTGCAAACCTTCCTCCACCGGCAGAATGACGCATAAAGTTCCATCCGGTTTCAACAAATCAAAGGAAAAATCAATCAGCTCTTCATGTGTAAGAGATTCTGCATGACGAGCCATATTTCTGGCAACAATCGAACTTTTTTTGGAATTTATGAAATAGGGTGGATTACACACCAATACATCGTAAGCCGTTGTACAAACTGAATGATACTCCTGCAGAGAAGTTTCAAACAAACGAATGCGAATTTTCCATGCGGAATTTTCCACGTTGAAACGGGCTTGTTCAATAGCTTGTTTATCAATGTCCAACGCATCAATTTCAGCTGTACTTCGTTGAGCCAGCATCAAAGCTATTAAGCCGGTGCCCGTCCCGATATCAAGAATTTTTTTTGCATTATCTACCGGTGTCCAAGCTCCAAGCGTTACGCCATCAATTCCCACTTTCATGGCACAACGATCATGAAAAACAGTGAATTGTTTGAACTGAAAGAATGGGTGCGACATGTATCTTTACTTTCTTTGTTGAGGCGAAGTGGTTCTTCTTTCCGCATCATCAGTGGTACGCCTCGAATTATTGGGAGTCAAACGTTTGGGTTGTTCCGTATTACCATCTGAAGTTTTGCTGCTCCTTCGCAGATTTCTTTCGGGAAAATTCAAATTCGTATTTCCGGTTCTTTTGGTGGAACGATAGGAAGGCGTAATATTTTGCATACCCGATGTAGTTGGTACATCAATGGAAATTCGTTCGTTGCGTTTGTTCTGAAGCTGTTGATATTTTTCTTTGCCCAACGCATTTTCTATTTCACCATCTTTCCTTTTCAGCAGTTCCATGGCTTCCGAGCGTTTTGTAACCGACTGTCGCTGTTTGGCATACCGAAGATTGATTTCATAAACCTTTTTAACCTGCTCTGCGTTTAAGTCCAATTCCTGCTGTAGTTTACTGGTTTGCTGCATGGCTTCCTGTTCAGGCGTTTTCTCAGGTAAATTCCCCATTTCCTGAGCACGCATTTCAATTGTTGTAAACAAACAAGAATAGAAAAAAATATGTAAAATAAATTTGATTTTCATATCCACCTTTCAAAAAAACAGAATTAATTCGATGAATTAAAAAAAATTTTTTAGTCAATTCCTCCCAAAAAAAATTTTTCAATTAGAAGTAAATCTATATTTATGAAAAACAACAACGAATGTGCCACGATTTTCAAAAACAGCAAAAATACTAAACTTTTTTGATTAATTTTATTTCCTGAAATAAGCCACAAATGAAAAACTGATGTTTTACGGTTGAAGGGATGGTAGAGTTAGGAGTTTCGAGTTTTGAGTTTCGAGTTTTGAGTTCAGAGTTCAGAGTAAAAATTTGATTAATTATTTGATAATAAGCGAGTACATATTTTGTAGAGACGTAGCATGCTACGTCTAAAAAGTTTCGATTGAAGAGTTTTGAGTTCAAAGTATAATTTTTAATTATTTGATAATCAGTGTGTAAATATTTGATAGAGCCATTGCATGCAAAAGCTAACGGATTTGAAAGTCTATTTGATTTGTTCATTCACACGAATTTATCTTTGAAATAAAAAATTTTCTCATCCTTAAATCGTTAACACAAAGTAATTATAACGTAAATTCAACATAAGAATATTTTATAAGCAATTATAAATTAATCTGATAAGGTTGATGAAAAGCGGTATTCACATGTTTCTAAAATCAGTTGTTTGAAATGAGGTCTTTATATTCATAAAACTATCATCAACAACAAGAATAAACCTTATTAACTTATTAATTATCAACTATTTATATAATTAAAACATGCAATCATAATATCGAATTCTCGTTATTACAAATATTTAAATAAAATGAAACGGATTGGAATTCTTTCGGACACACACGGTTATTTGGATCCACGTATATATCAATATTTTTCCGAATGCGACGAAATTTGGCACGCCGGCGATTGGGGTTCTTTGGAAGTAATGAATCAACTGAACGAGTTCAAACCAGTGCGTGGGGTTTGGGGAAACATTGATGATGTAAATATTCGTTCTCTTTTTCCGCAACATCTTCATTTTCAATGCGAAGATGTGGCGGTATGGCTCACACACATTGGCGGCTATCCCGGAAAATACGATAGGTCTGTTCGTCCTGCTATTTTTCAACAACCTCCGGATTTATTTGTGTGTGGCCATTCTCATATTTTGAAAGTTCAGTACGACAAAAAGCTCAACTTGTTGCACATTAATCCCGGAGCTGCCGGTAAATATGGTTTTCATACGGTTCAAACCATCGTACGGCTCGAAATCGACGGAAAAAAAATTCAAAATCTTGAAGTAATCGAACTGAAAAAATAAGAACTTGATTAACTTTGCATACTGTTTATTTTGCAATCGAAGCGAAAAAATTGAATACTATGTTTCAAGTGAATGATACGCTTATCAGTGAGAATTTATTAGAGGAATTTTTTGTTTGCGATTTGCTTTCCTGTAAAGGTATTTGTTGCGTGGAAGGCGATGCTGGCGCTCCTTTGGAAAAAGACGAATTGAAAATAATAAAAGATATTCTTCCTGAAATTCAGGAATTTTTACCGGAAAATTCAAAAAAAATAATTCGAGAAAAAGGTTTTTATTATATCGATCAGGATGGCGATTGCGTAACCTCTCTGGTGAATGAAAAAGAATGTGTTTTTGCATTCTTTGAAGAGGATGGAACTTGTAAATGTAGTTTGGAGAAAGCTTATTATCAGGGAAAAACCGATTTTTGCAAACCGATTTCCTGTCATCTCTATCCTGTTAGACTGCAAAAAATCAACGATTACACGGCCGTTAATCTGCATCACTGGAAAGTTTGCGAATGTGCTTTTGTTTTGGGAAAAAAGTTGAAAATTCCGGCCTATCGTTTTTTAAAAGTCCCTTTGATACGTCGTTTTGGTGAAAAATGGTACAAAGAAGTTGAATTGATAGCCGACTTGTTAAAAGAAACAAGAGAGAGAAATGATTGAGTATTGGAAATTCTCTGTAGAATAAGGAGTTTAGAGGAAGTAGTGCGAGTTTTGAGTTCTGAGTTTCGAGTTACGAGTTACGAGTTGCGAGATACGAAATACGAGTTGGAAGTTGCGAGGTTAAAATTTTGATTAATTATTTGATAATCAGCAAATAAATATTCAGTAGAGACGTAGCATGCTACGTCTAAAAAATTTAAAGTTAAACGTGAAAATTTTTTGATAATCAGTATTTTGTTATTATGTTGAGCCGTTGCATGCAACGGCTCAAGCAAAAATTAGACATTAAACATATTTTTTCAGACAAAAAATATACATAAAATTATACAGAAAACATGAACAGCAAAAAAGTAGAAATCATTACCATAGGAGACGAAATTCTTATCGGTCAAATCGTGGACACCAACTCGGCATGGATGGCTCAAGAACTCAACAAGGCTGGCTTTGAAGTATTTCAAATTACTTCTGTTCACGACGAAGCTTCCCATATCACCAACGCGCTCGATGAAGCTTTAAAACGAACGGATATTGTGCTGATAACGGGTGGCATCGGCCCAACCAACGATGATATTACCAAAAAAACATTGTGCGAATATTTCCATACCAAGTTGGTGTTCGATCCTTCTGTAATAGAAAATATCAAACAGGTTTTTGCCAACCGAATCGATTTTGTTTTCAACGATTTGACTTACTCGCAAGCTATGGTGCCTGAAAATTGTACCGTCATTCAAAACAAAGTTGGAACTGCACCCATTACATGGTTTGAACAAGAAGAAAAAGTGGTGGTTTCCATGCCCGGTGTTCCCTATGAAATGATGGAAGCCATGCGCAACGAAATTATTCCACGTTTACAGAAAAAATTTCAAACACAAAAAATTCTTCACAAAACGGTTCAGGTTTTTGGATATTCCGAATCGGCTTTGGCCATAAAAATAGCAGACTGGGAAAAAGGATTGCCCGATTTTATTCATTTGGCCTATCTGCCCAATTATGGAATCGTCAAACTCAGACTGACAGGCACATCAGACGATTTGCTTTCATTGGAATTTGCTGTCAATCAGCAAATCGAATCTTTGAAACAACTTTTGGGAAATGCCATCATCGCATTTGAGGATTTACCGATAGAGCAGATTGTCGGAAATTTGCTGACAGCACAAGGAAAAACTACTGCCACAGCCGAAAGTTGTACAGGTGGCAACATAGCTCACCGCTTTACTTCTCATGCCGGGAGTTCGGAATATTTCAAAGGCGGAATTGTAGCTTATGCCAATGAAGTTAAAAGGGAGGTTTTGCAAGTATCCTCCGAAGATTTGAATTTATTTGGCGCTGTCAGCCGGCAGGTGGTAGAACAAATGGCAAGAGGAGCCTTGCAGCTTTTGCACACCGACACAGCCATAGCCACTTCCGGTATTGCCGGGCCTTCAGGCGGAACGGCGGAAAAACCGGTTGGAACAGTCTGGATAGCTGCCTGCTCAAAAGATAAAATGACAAGCCGACTTTTTCATTTTGGCAATACCCGCGAACAAATTATTCAACGTTCCACACAGGCTGCACTGGTCATGCTTAGGGAAATTTTGTAATTTCTTACCAATAGAAAAACCTCTGCCAAAGTAGTTTCGACAGAGGTTAAAAAATTTTAATTTCAGTACGAAAATTTTACTGCTGATTTTTGTTCTGCAATGTGTAATAAATTTTCAACTGATTGGAAAGTATTTTGGTAAATCCCTTTACATCGTCGGCTGTCCAGCCTTTATTCACTTCGCCATATTCTCCCATATCGGTTTTCATCATGTCGAAGGGACTGTCAACGCCTACCAAAGTAAAGCAATAAGGCCGAAGTTTCAAAATAACGGTTCCCGTAACGTTTTGCTGTGAACTTTCAAGAAATTTTTCCATGTTGCGCATGACCGGTTCGAGATATTGGGCTTCGTGTAAAAACATGCCGTACCAGTTTCCCAACTGCTCTTTCCAGTATTGCTGCCATTTGGTCAACACATGTTTTTCGAGCAATTTATGAGCATTGATAATAAGCATGGGTGCTGCAGCTTCAAAAGCTACCCGTCCTTTGATGCCGATAATGGTATCGCCCACATGCATATCGCGACCAATGCCGTATTGAGAACCAATTTTTTCAACCAAATTGATCAATGCAATTTTATCGGGATTTTTTTGGCCATTCACTCCGCAAATTTCTCCCTCTTCAAATTCGATAGTGAGAATTTCTTCGCCCTGTTTTTCCACTTTGCTCGGATAAGCTTCTTCCGGCAGCGTCTGATTCGATTTCAGAGTTTCCTTTCCGCCAATGCTTGTGCCCCACAATCCTTTGTTGATGGAATATTCCATTTTTTTGAAATCGGCTTCAAATCCGTGTTGTCTTAAATAATTGATTTCGTATTCGCGACTCAAGGCCAGATCACGAATAGGTGTCAGAATTTTTATTTCCGGTGCCAGTACACTGAAAGTCAAATCGAAACGAACCTGATCGTTGCCGGCTCCTGTACTGCCATGTGCCACGTAATCGGCTCCAATTTCTTTGGCATAATTAATTATGGCTATGGCCTGAAAAGTACGCTCCGAACTCACAGAAATTGGATACGTACCATTTCTTAACACATTGCCGAAAACCATGTATCGAATACATTTTTCGTAATAATCTTTTGTTACATCGAGCACCACATGTTTCACTGCTCCCAGCTGATAAGCTCTCTTCTCGATGCTTTGCAAATCGGCATCACTAAATCCGCCTGTATTGGCAACAGCGGTATATACATCAAATCCTTTTTCTTCCGAAAGATACTTTACACAAAACGAAGTATCCAATCCACCACTAAAGGCTAAAACAACTTTTTCTTTCATTTTTCTTTGAATATCTTATTTTTCTATTGATTTTCTGAAATTTTTCTTTTTTAAACGGGATTTAAAACCCATTTAATTCGATTTTAAAAGGGATTATTTTTCTTCTTTTTCTGATGTCGGGGTCGAAGATTTTTTTTGTTCAGCAGCAGGGTCAAACAACATGCCGGTACAAAGGCAATATTTTCGTCCGGTTCGTTGCAGAATATCATAGTTTACACAGCTTTGGCAACCGGCCCAAAAAGCTTCATCATTGGTAAGTTCAGAGAAAGTTACCGGTTTGTAACCCAATTCGGAATTGATTTTCATCACAGCCAATCCTGTAGTAAGACCAAAAATCTTGGCGTCGGGATAACGTTCGCGCGAAAGTTCAAAAGCTTTCTGCTTAATTCTTTTGGCCAATCCATGTCCTCTGAATTTTTCTACCACAATCAAACCGGAATTGGCTACAAATTTTTTGTCGCTCCAAGTTTCAATGTAGCAAAAACCGGCAAATTCTTCTCCATGAAGTGCAATAATGGCTTTTCCTTCCTTCATTTTTTGCTCAATATATTCAGGTGAACGACGTGCAATGCCTGTTCCTCTGATTTTTGCTGCTTCTTCGATGGTTTTCAATATGGTATCCACATATTTGATGTAACTTTCATCGGCAACCTGAACGGTAATCTCATCCATGCTAAAGTTATTTTCCATAATTTTTTTGGATTCCTCCTATCTATTCATTTATAAATTTTTATCTACGAATTTCTTCTATCAAAAAAAATCAAACTGCTTTTGGCTCACCAAAAATATCGTTCATAATTTCTACAACTACTTCCCGCTCCACTCCTTCGCGCGGCACAACCAAAATGGTATCGTCGCCGGCTATGGTTCCCAAAATGTAATCAGATGCTTTGTTGTCAATATCCCAAGCAATCGCACTGGCATATCCCGGTTTTGTCTTCAATACGGCCAGTTGCTGCGAAAATTCCAAACTTAGAATCACTCCATTGGCCAACGAACCATTCAACGTATTGGCCGAAGGTGGTGGCAGAGGCTTGTTGTACGAAGGCAACACGTATTTGTATGTCCCATTGGAAAGCGGAGTTTTGGCCACTTTCAACACTTTCAGGTCGCGCGACAAAGTTGCTTGCGTAATTTCGCACTGCTGTTCTTTCAGTAATTTCAACAATTCTTCCTGGCTGCCAACCACATTTGAACGAAGAATGTCGGAAATAATTTTTAAGCGGTTTCGTTTGTTTTTCATAAAATGTTAATATATAAGTATCTGTTTGTAATTACTTTTCTGATGAAAACGAATGTCTTATATGAAACCAAACTGATTCTCTCATTAAGTATTTTTGCCTGTATAATTATAAAATTTTTCTGCAAAAATACAATATTTATTCTGTTTTTCAATGCAAAAAATTGATAAATATTCTCCTAAATTCATTATTTAACTATAATTTAACAGAAATAGAATAAATATACAATTTTATCCAATAAAAATAATGAAACTTGATTTTTCAATCTATTAAAAAATTTTTTCAAAGTGATCATTCTCAAAGTTCGTAACAAAGTTTGCAATGTTGCGGTCAGGAAAAAATTTAAACTTCATATTTTCGAGAAAGAGTGATAGAATTGGCTGTTCCAAAATATTTTATCTGCATCTATTACTCATCCGCTCAATAAATTGTATCTTTGCAGGTTATTTAAAAATCGTCGTTTACTGAAGAATAATCAGAAAAATTTTTAAATAACAATCTGATTTTCTATTGTTTATTTTAATTTTTAGGGAGCAGTTGAATGTCCAAACAAGGAAATATTATTGTTAAAGGCGCACGTGTCCACAATCTTAAAAACATTGATGTTGAAATTCCAAGAAACAAATTGGTTGTAGTTACCGGCTTATCGGGTTCGGGAAAATCATCTTTAGCTTTCGATACCATATATGCCGAAGGACAACGCAGATACGTGGAAAGTCTTTCGGCTTATGCACGACAATTTTTAGGACGAATGAGCAAACCTGAAGTCGATTACATAAAAGGCATACCGCCGGCTATTGCCATCGAACAAAAGGTCAACACTCGCAATCCGCGATCAACGGTTGGAACTTCAACCGAAATTTACGAGTACATGAAATTGCTTTATGCGCGCATTGGAAAAACGTATTCGCCAATTTCGGGAGAATTGGTAAAAATTCACGAGGCAGAAGATGTGGTGGAAGCAGCCATGTCGTATCCCGACGATACAAAACTTACTTTACTCATTCCCATTCGGTTGAATGAAGAAAACAATTTGACTGAAAAGCTTCGAAATTTCCAAATGCAGGGATTCAGTCGAGTGGAAGCGGGCAACGAAATGCTCAGAATTCAGGATTTGCTGCTTCGCCCCGAATTGCTGGAAAAAAACACTGAAATATATTTGGTTATCGACCGATTGGTGGTTGATCATTCCCCATCCACCATAAGCCGTTTGACGGATTCGGTGGAAACTGCTTTTTACGAAGGCAATGGAAACTGTATGCTGAAAGTGAATACGGAAGAAGGAGAAAAACTGCTACATTTTTCAAAAAATTTTGAAGCCGACGGCATTACATTTGAAATTCCTACCGAACACACTTTCAGCTTCAACAGTCCCATTGGTGCATGTCCGGTGTGTGAAGGCTTTGGAAAAATTATCGGCATTGACGAAAATCTTGTTGTTCCCAACAAATCGCTTTCCATTTACGAAGACGCCATTGTATGCTGGAGAGGCGAAGTAATGAGTGAATGGAAAAAAAGGTTAATTCAAGCTGCACCAAAATTTGGTTTCCCCATTCATAAACCTTATTACGAACTTACTGAAAGTCAACGACAACTTCTTTGGACAGGGAATGAATATTTTGAAGGATTGAACAGCTTTTTCAAGTTTCTGGAAGAAAATCAGTACAAAATTCAATATCGCGTGATGCTGGCAAGGTATCGGGGAAAAACCACCTGTCCGGCTTGCAAGGGAACTCGACTTAAAAAGGAAGCAACTTATGTGCGCGTCGGTGGAAAACCCATTACGGAATTGGTGTTGATGCCGGTGGAAGAATTATACGATTTTTTTGAACAACTTTCGCTTGACGGACACGACGCAGCCATCGCCAGTCGTTTGTTGACAGAAATTCAAAATCGTATCCGTTTTTTGCTTGATGTAGGATTGGGTTATCTTACATTGAATCGACTTTCCAATACACTTTCGGGTGGTGAAAGTCAGCGAATTAATCTGGCAACTTCTTTGGGAAGCAGCTTGGTGGGGTCGCTGTATATTTTGGACGAACCGAGTATTGGACTTCATCCGCGCGATACCGAAAAGTTGATCAACGTATTGCATCAGCTGCGTAATTTGGGAAATACGGTTATTGTGGTAGAACATGATGAAGAAATTATTCGTTCGGCAGATTACCTTATCGATATTGGTCCCGGAGCCGGCAGATTGGGCGGGAATATTGTCTTCAATGGTCAACTGAACGATATTGACAAACAGGAAAATACGAAGGAAACTATTGCCAATTCTTACACATTGAAATATTTGTATCATGCGGAAGAAATCCCCGTTCCTACCCTTCGCCGCAAATGGAACAATTACATAGAAATTGTCGGAGCTACGGAAAACAATTTAAAAAACATTTCAGTAAAATTTCCTCTGAATGTGATGACAGTGGTAACCGGTGTCAGCGGTTCGGGAAAATCGTCACTGGTTCAGGATGTATTTTATGCTGCTTTGAAAAAATATTATGGTGGAGTGGTTGATCATACCGGACAATTTGGCCTTTTGCAAGGCAGTTTGCAACTGGTCAGTCAGGTAGAATTTGTCGATCAAAATCCTATTGGACGTTCTTCTCGCTCCAATCCGGTGAGTTATATAAAAGTTTATGACGACATAAGAAAACTTTTTTCCGAACAACCATTGGCCAAACAAATGGGTTATAATCCTTCCTTTTTCTCTTTCAATACCGAAGGCGGTCGTTGCGAAGAATGTCAGGGAGAAGGAACCATCACAATCGAAATGCAATTTATGGCCGATTTGGTACTGGAATGTGAACATTGTCACGGGAAACGTTTTAAACAGGATATTCTCGAAGTTACCTATCGAGGAATGAATATCTACGATGTGCTGGAAATGACTGTGAATCAGGCTATCGAATTTTTTGGACAATCAAACAATTCGTTGGAAAAGAAAATTGTGAAACGTCTCAAGTCATTGCAGGATGTCGGTATCGGTTATGTCAAATTGGGACAATCATCCAATACCTTATCGGGCGGCGAAAGTCAGCGGGTAAAATTGGCTTCTTTTCTGGCAAACGAAAAATCAGACCCAACACTCTTTATTTTCGATGAACCTACAACCGGCCTGCATTTCCACGACATTAAAACTTTACTCAAGGCTTTTGATGCGCTGATTGCCAAAGGGCATACCGTTCTCATTATCGAACATAATCCCGAAGTAATCAAATGTGCCGATCACATTATCGATTTAGGGCCCGAAGGCGGCGACAAAGGAGGTTATGTGGTTTTTGAAGGAACTCCCGAAGAAATTGTAAATTGCGGAAATTCCTATACCGGAAAGTTTTTGAAAGGAAAAATTTAGATTTCATTTTACCAAAAAAATATAGTTTTGAGTTTTGAGTCCAGAGTTCTGAGCTTTGAATTACGAAATAAGAAATAAAAGTAGAGATGTTGCATGCAACGTCTAACCAGTTTTGAATTTTTTCACGCTGCCGAACGAACCTTTCGTGTGGTACTGTGAAATTGATTTTGTCCAGTAGGGACAACCTTTTGGTAGAAAAAGGCAACGAACAAAAAAATTCTGTAGGAATGGCCATCTGACAACAATTTTATGATTAAAAAATGACCGCCCCGACGGGGCTATATAAAATAATTGCATGATTATTCTCTACCATAAGCATGCTTCGATGGAGCATATGAAATGAAATTAACGCGCAGGGATGACCTTCTGCTTAATGCATTAGTCGTGATTGCATTGTTATTTTTAAAAAATCAACTGTCTTTAAAACTTGAGTAGAAATTATAAATTTCATAATCCTGAAGAAGTATATTTTGTAAGTTTTGCATTTGCAGAACGGATGGAGTAGGTGGCTGAAGTCACAGTACTTTTTGGACTGAAACATGGTCTAATTATTTATCAAATAACCACTTTGGTGTAATTAATTATTAAATAATTCTGCATGGCCAGCACAAAATATAAGTTGGTTTAATTTATTGCGTTTGTGAGCAGTATCACCATTTTTTTGGCCATAATATTATTATTTTCAAGAGCATGAAAAAGTTAATTTATTTCAGTATTTTATTTTTGTTTTACGGTTGCGTTTTTACCTACGACCCTGCACGTGGATTACTCTATGTTCATAATAATTCTAATGAGGCTGTTTACGTTTACCTCAAATATGGAAATGCGGATTCACTTCCGTTAATTTCAGGATTAGAATTATTTACTTTTATAGATGCTAATATGAAAGATGCCTATACTATTGGCGGGAATAGAAAAAAACCACGTCTTCCAAACAACGAAAATGAAGTAACGATTTTTTTTATTACTGAAAAAACGATGCGTAGCTATGATTTAAAAGAAATACACAAAAATCAAATGTTTGTAAAGAAAAAAACATTAACTAATGAAGAATTAGAAAATAAAAATTGGATAGTAACCTATCCATAACGAAAAAGCTGGGGCAATCCGGCTTTTGTTTTGCTGCTACATTTTTCTGAAAAAAATCATTAAACTTTTTTTGCAAGCTTCTTTTTCAATTGGTCACTCGCTAATGTAGCCATTTGCCTGATCTAAAATCTCCTGATTTTAACCGCTCATAAAACCAAACATTTCGCCGAGCAAAAATAACATCCGCTATTACTTTGCAAGTACGAAAAAGACATCGATAAATTTGGAAACATCACCCAAACCGATTATATTTACACCCCGGCAGGAGTAATTGGTACTGATCAAATGGCAGGTCATGCAGTAAATGTAGTTTCGTTTAAAGTGGCAGATAAGTTAAATTGGTTTGGTGGTGGTTTTACACCATTTCTAAAAATGAATACAGTAAGTGTTTGGGATCCTCTTTCTGCATCTGTAAGAAGATTGACAGAAGAAATTCTTAAGTTAGAATTTATAAAATATTAAAAGATGAAAACAAAAATCGTCATATTTTTTTCATTAGTTTATTTTTCTTTTTTGCAAATCTATGCACAAGAGTGTATTTCAATCTTTGTTGAAGATATACAAAAACAGAGTTTTAACTTAAAGATTAATGAAAAGAAAGCTGTAAAACAGTTTATGAAAGTAGGATACAAAGTTCATCTTAACTATAAACTTCAGGATACCAATGTAATTGCTAAGCCGATTTATAGTATTTTCAAAAAAAAACATTATCCTCAGAAGATGAATGACATAAAGAATATATTATGTTATTTAGATACCAAACGATTATATATAGATGAAATTTACTTTTATAAAGATTCTGTGTTCTATGGTTCTGCTGATGGTGCATATTCAAATTATCCAGATCAGGTTATTGGGAAATCTGATTTTGATGTTAAATTAGCGTCTATTATTTTAAAAGAGAACCCTGATTTAATATTTACTATTGGACAAACAAATGGGTATTATTTATTTTTTAAAAATAATCAACTAAATGTATATTCAATGTTTTACAACAAAGAAAAAAAGTTTATAAAATATGAGATTGATGACTTTATAAATAACTATCTGGATGAGTTTGACTTAATTATTGGAACAGATTATTCACCACCAATATACTGTAGATAATCAAAAGTGAATGTATCAGATTTGTCATCGCATAAGATAATGAACAAATAGTGGTAATGTATCGTATCTCCACGCTGCCGCACGAACCTTTCGTGTGGTACTGTGAAATTGATTTTGTCACGTAGGGACAACCTTTTGGTAGAAAAGGCAACGAACAAAAAAATCCCGTAGGGATGGCCATCTGACAACAATTTTTTGATTAAAAAATGACCGCCCCGACGGGGCTATGTAAAATAATTGCATGATTATTCTCTACCATAAGCATGCTTCGATGGAACATATGAAATGAAATTAACGCGCAGGGATGACCTTCTGCTTAATGCATTAGTCGTGATTGCATTGTTATTTTTAAAAAATCAACTATCTTTGAAACTTGAGTAGAAATTATAAATTTCATAATCCTGAAGAAGTATATTTTGTAAGTTTTGCATTTGCAGAACGGATAGATGTGTTTACAAGGAATGAGTATAAAGATATACTACTTGAAGGTCTATGATATTGCCCGTAGTTGGCAGCTCTGGATTTGAAGTTATTTTTGATCAGTCCATACCTGCTAAATATTTATATAAAATAAATTTATGAAACAGTTTAGAATAACCATATTATTGATTGCAACTACTTTGTTGCTTTGTGCTTGTCCGGAAATAGAAGAAGTACACCGTAATATTGTTTTTGTTAACAAATCAGGAAAAAGGGTTGCTTATCAATTTGCATTTAGTAAGATTCAAGACATCTATGAAGATACTGTTTTCAATTGCAATAAAACTTCTGAAGGTTTTATTGAAAATGACTCTTCATTTATTCTTGATTGTCCAATTAGAGAAAGAAGTTGGGAAATATCATTGGGAAACTCATACTATATTCAATATTTGGTCTTGGATGGAGATAAATTTAGCCAGTATTATACAGAACCTTGCGACACAATCCGCAAATATGTACCTGTTTTGCATACTTATCGGCTAACATTAGCAGATTTGCAACGGATGAACTGGACGGTAGTTTATCCTCCGGAAAAATAACGCCGCACGCTGCCGCACGAACCTTTCGTGTGGTACTGTGAAATTGATTTTGTCACGTAGGGACAACCTTTTGGTAGAAAAAGGCAACGAACAAAAAAATTCTGTAGGAATGGCCATCTGACAAAAATTTTATGATAAAAAAATGACCGCCCCGACGGGGCTATGTAAAATAATTGCATGATTATTCTCTACCATAAGCATGCTTCTATGGAGCATATGAAATGAAATTAACGCGCAGGGATGACCTTCTGCTTAATGCATTGGTCGTGATTGCATTGTTATTTTTAAAAAATCAACTATCTTTGAAACTTGAGTAGAAATTATAAATTTCATAATCCTGAAGAAGTATATTTTGTAAGTTTTGCATTTGCAGAACGGATAGATGTGTTTACAAGGAATGATGTTGATTTACAGTTTTTGTTACACGAAAGAATTTGTGCGGCAGCGTGAGGACGATCTTATTCCGACACAAAATTTCCCATTATAAATTTCTTACCATCTTACCGGAATGTGATTTTCGTGAAGAAATTTTTTCAAGTCGGGAATATTAATTTCCCGATAATGAAAGATACTGGCAGCCAGCGCAGCATCAGCTTTTCCTTTTTGAAAAACATCGACAAAATGTTCCATCTTCCCTGCTCCACCACTGGCTATTACCGGAACATTTACCGATTCGGATACTGAACGAGTAATATCCAAAGCAAAACCATCTTTCGTACCATCGTGATTCATGGAAGTCAGCAAAATTTCTCCGGCTCCCAACGCCACAGCTTTTTTTGCCCAGTCGAGAGTTTTAATATCAGTTGGAATTCTTCCACCATTCAAAAAAACATACCATTCGCCGTCGATATATTTGGTGTCGATGGCCAATACTACACATTGACTTCCAAATTGTCGTGCCAATTCGGAAATTAACCGGGGATTTTTTACGGCTGCCGTGTTGATAGAAATCTTATCTGCTCCGCATGAAAGCAGCAGCGACACATCTTCCACGCTGGAAATGCCGCCACCGACGGTAAAGGGAATATTGATTTTACGGGCAATGCGTGTTACCAATTCCGAAAGCGTTTTGCGTTTTTCGTTCGTGGCCGTAATATCCAAAAAGACCAACTCATCCGCTCCCCTTTTAGCATACCAATCGCCCAACTCTACAGCATCACCAACTTCCTTGATGTTCTCGAAATTAATTCCTTTTACGGTTTTCCCATCTTTTACATCCAGACAGGGAATAATGCGTTTCGCCAACATAAATTTTTTATGACAGTTTAAAAATCTCTTCAGGATATTGAATATCCACCAAATACAATCCTTCTGCCGGAGCCGACATGCCTGCTTTGCTGCGATTTCCGGCTTCAATTACGGAACAAAATTCTTCAATGGTCATTTTGCCTCTTCCCACCTCAAAAAGCGTTCCCACAATGGCTCGTACCATATTTCGCAGAAAACGGTCGGCCTGAATGGTAAACACCCATTCATCTTCCACTTGATTCCAATGTGCAAAATGAATATGGCAAATATTGGTTTTAACATCCGTATGCAACTTGCAAAAACTCCCAAAATCCTGATAGTTGCATAGCATTTCTGATGCCTTGTTCATCGTTTCAAAATCCAATTCGGCAAACAGGCGGGTGGCCAGCTCACGTTTGAAAACATCTTTATGAAAAACCACATGATATTCGTACCGCCTGAAAACGGCATCGAAACGGGCATGAGCGGTAGGCTTTACTTCAACAATTTTATAAACCGCTATATCCGGAGGCAAAAAACTGTTGAGATGCAATAAGAACCTTGAAAAATCGCTGATCTCATTTTCGTAATCAAAATGTGCCACCATGCATTTGGCATGAACACCGGCATCGGTTCTACCGGCACCAACCAAATTAATATCCGTTCGCAAAATGGCACTCAGCGTTTTTATCAATACTTCCTGAACCGAAATTCCGTTGGGCTGGCACTGCCAACCGTGATAGGCCGTTCCTTTGTAAGAAATATAAATAAAATACCGCCTTCTCACGCCAAAAAACTGAATAGTTCAGAAAATAAGAAAAACTTGTAATTATCACGAAAACAATTTTTCAATTTTTTCGGCATAATATTCCTCAATAACGTTTCTTTTCAATTTTAAAGTTGGCGAAAGGAATCCGTTTTGTGGAGTCCATTCTTCGGCAACCAACTGAAAACGTTTTATTTGTTCAAATTCGCCAAGAAAATTGTTGTAATGCTTCACTTCATCCCGAAAACGTTTTATTACGTGCTCGTTTTCAATCATTTCTTCGGGACTGCCACAAGGAATTTTATGGTTTTCGCACCACGATTTTAAATACTCGAAACTTGGCGAAATGAGTGCAGCAGGGAATTTTTTGTTTTCACCCACAACAATCATGTTTTCTATAAACGGAGATTCTGCAAATTTTGTTTCAATGGCTTCGGGATTCACATATTTACCGTTTGAAGTTTTAAAGAGGCTTTTTATTCGTCCGGTAATAATCAATTGGCCTTCAGGTGTAAATTTTCCTATGTCGCCGGTATGAAACCAACCATCAGGGTCAATAACGCTGGCCGTCAACTCGGGATCTTTGTAATATCCCAGCATCACATTGTGCCCACGACAAAGAATCTCGTCCTGATCGCCAAGTTTAACTTCAACTCCGGGAATTGGCAGTCCCACCGTCCCAAATTTTCTGCCGTTTTTTACCCGCTGACTGACGGCAATCACAGGAGAAGTCTCCGTTAAGCCATAACCTTCAAACACCGGCATGCCGATAGCCGAAAAAAACGAAGCCATTTGTGGTTGCAGAGCTGAACCGCCGGAGACAACAATATCGAAATTTCCTCCAATGGCTTCTCTCCATTTGGAATAAACCATTTTGTCGAAAAATTTATGCAATTTTTTGCTCCACCAGCTCATGCCTTCCAACTGATATTTATTGGCAAAATGTACGGCTCTGTAATAAATAAATTTACTGATAGTCGGCAACTTTTTCCCTGCCATGTAGAGTTTATCGTACATTTTTTCCAGCACGCGCGGCACAGTGGCCATGATGTTGGGATTTACTTCCTTAATATTTTCGCCTATGGTTCCCAAATTTTCGGCATAATACACCGAAATTCCGAGATACTGATACAAATAAACCAGCATTCGTTCGTAAGCATGACAAAGCGGGAGAAAACTCAAAGCAACTTTAACCCATTCAGCCGGAATCTGGTGTAAACTTAAAATCTGATTGACAATATTGCTGTGAGAAAGCATAACGCCTTTGGGATTTCCAGTGGTTCCTGAAGTATAAACAATGGTTGCCATATCGCCCGGTTTCTGCATGGCTTTCAGCTGTTGCAATTTTTCGGGAGCAGGATTTTCTCTTCCCAACTGAATAAGCTGTTCCAAAAAAGGCAGACCCGTACCTTGATCTACAAAAGTATAAACGTATTTCAACGACTTTATTTCGGGCAAAATAGGCATTACTTTCAGTCGCAATTCCTTGCCTTCGATAAAAATCATTTTCATTTCGGAATGATTCAAAATATATCGATAATCATCCTGACTAATGGTAGCATAAATAGAAATCGATATGGCTCCAATTTGCATGGCTGCAAAATCGAGCATATTCCACTCGGGACGGTTATTGCTCACAATGCCTATGCGGTCGCCCGGCTCGATACCGAGTTTCAGCATTCCATAACTGATTTG
>Ga0208695_1000484_pt1 | contig 43002 bp, 43 predicted proteins | sample AD_UKC111_MetaG_FD_184449 | JGI IMG/M metagenome (GOLD analysis project Ga0208695, IMG submission 184449) | Active sludge microbial communities of municipal wastewater-treating anaerobic digesters from Hong Kong - AD_UKC111_MetaG (SPAdes)... | ecosystem: Engineered > Bioreactor > Anaerobic >... | reverse complement strand
AAACGTTAAAATGAGAAAGGAGAAATAAAATGAGAAAGGTAAAGCAAATTATCTCTATCCTTCTGATGCTCAGTATGATAGTCACATTGGCAGTCGGCTGTGCAGGCGGAAAAACTACAACTCCGACTCCGGCTGAAGAGCCGAAAAAGGAGGCTGCCGAGGCGACATCAGGCGAAACTTATGAACTGATTTTTGCTACACACCTTGCAGCAGAACACCCGATCACTAAGGCTATGTACCTCTTTACCAAACGTGCCGAAGAGCTTAGCAACGGCAGGCTAAAGTTCAAGACCTATATCAACGTTGAGCTGGGTGACCCAACCGAAGTTATTGACCAGATTCGTATCGGCGTTGTTGACGGAGGATATTTCACTACCGGTCATATGGCATACTATAATGATAAGCTGAATGCAACCATGTGGCCTTATATGTTTGAAAGCTATGAGCATGCTGCAAAAGCATATGACGGCGAAGTAGGAGAGTACATGAAGAAGATGGCTGAAGATGCCGGCTTCAAGGTAATTGACTGGATGTACTACGGTTTCCGTAACATGAGCACTAATAAGCCTGTAAATAAAGTATCAGATATTAAGGGATTGAAGCTTCGTGTTCCTTCAGAAAGAGTAAATCAGCTTACAATGTCCGCATATGGCGCTGTTTGTTCCACCATTGCGTTCAATGAGCTGTATCTTGCACTTTCCCAGGGAGTCGTTGACGGCCAGGAGAATCCTATAGCAACAATGGATTCTGCAAATATTCAGGAAGTTAACAAGTATATTGCAATGATAGAATACACCTTCTTCACAACGGGAATGGTTATGAATCCGAAAAAATTCGAATCACTGCCTGCAGACCTTCAGGAAGTAATAGTCAAGGCATCAAGGGAAGCAGCTGAATATGAGAGAAGTATTTTCGTTGAAGAAGAAAACAAGGTTATCGATAAGTTCAAGAATCAATACAATGTAACCTTCACATATCCTGACAAGAAGGAGTTTATGGAAGCCGCAAAGCCGGCTCTGGACGAACTGAAGAAGGACTATGATGAAGCATTCGTAAAGGAATGGCTTGCATTAATTGAGGCAAGTAAGAAATAGTAATATAGTTTTATTTATAGTACGGGCTGTCAGGTTCAGGCATCCTGACAGCCCATAACTATATCTGATTATAAGGAGGTGCTTTGCAGCGTGATTTTAATTGTTATTTTTATAGTACTCCTAGCTCTTGGAGCACCGATTTTTGTGGCTATGCTAGCCGCATCATTTGCATGGATATTACAGACAGGCAATCTGTCATTGTTTACAATGGGAGCACAGCGTATGTATGCAAGCGTAAATTCCTTCACTTTGCTGGCAATCCCATTGTTCATATTTGCAGGTCTTCTTATGAATATGTCCGGGGTAAGCAAGCGACTATTTGATTATGCAAATACGCTGATTGGCCATATTACAGGGGGACTTGGTCATGTAAATGTTGTAGCCAGCATGTTTTTTGCGGGCATGTCAGGCTCTGCGGTTGCGGATGCGGCAGGTCTTGGCGCAATAGAAATGAAGGCCATGAAAGATGCGGGCTTTGATGATGGTTTTTCCGGTGCTGTTACTGCAGCATCAAGCACTATAGGGCCTATTATTCCTCCCAGTATACCAATGGTACTGTTTGGCGGCCTTACCAGTGTATCGGTCGGAAGGCTGTTTTTGGGCGGTTTTATTCCGGGACTTGTTATGGGTTTTTCGCTGATGCTGATAGTATACTTTGTTGCAAAGAAAAGAAATTATCCTGTATCGCCTAAGGCGACTTTTAAAGAGCATTGGAGGGCATTTCTGGATGCTCTGCCTTCACTGATTATGCCGGTTATAATATTAGGCGGCATATTATCGGGTATGTTTACGCCCACGGAGGCAGCAACTGTTGCATGCTTATACGCACTTGCTTTAGGAGTTTTCCTTTATAAGGAAATTGACCTGAGAAAGCTGTGGATACTACTTCGTGAAACCATGAGGAATACTGCCCAGGTAATGGCGATAATAGCTGCAGCAGGTCTTTTCGGATGGGTAATGACATATCAGGGCATACCTGCAGCAATTATAAAGAGTATAATAGGATTTACAGATAATAAGTATGTAGTGCTTTTAATCATTAATATCGTATTATTAATACTGGGCTGTTTCATGGAAGGCAACGCTATATTGATTCTTACAGTTCCAATAATGGTTCCTATTGCAAAGGAGTTTGGAATAGACCTGGTACACCTTGGTGTTATAATGTGTTTGAATACCATGATAGGGACTGTAACACCTCCGGTTGGAATGTGTCTTTACCCTGTTATGACATTGGGTAATCTGACTATGGGCCAGATGGTAAAAGAAATTATACCTTTTTTAATCATACTCATAGTTGCGTTGCTGCTTGTTACGTATATAAGCCCCTTAGCTACGTTCCTGCCGACGCTTCTGATGGGTTAATGGGAGGATGGACACAATGATCAGTAAATTTTTAAGCAGGTTTTCGAAGATACTTGAATACCTCACAATCATAACTTTCCTTATACTGGTTATGCTTATAATTTTCCAGATGTCGGGAAGGTATTTGGGGCTTACTAGAATAGGTTGGACAGATGAATTGGTATCCTGTGCCACTACCTGGATGGTATTCCTGGGTACATCATATCTGACTGAGCGCGGAGGACACATTTCCGTTACGCTGCTCAGTGACTCACTGCATGGGCTTAGGAAGAATTTATTGAATATGTTTATTCAGATTGTAAACATTATCTGTGGTATAGGCCTTTTATACAGCGGTTTTGTGTGGTCATTAAGTACAGCAAGCAAGACGACAAATAATTTACAGATAAAATATAATATATGGTTTATTGCAATTTTTGTATTTGGGGTATTGTTCACATTTTTTACAATCTTTAAGCTCATTGATGCATTCAAATCAATTTCAAAAAATGATACTTCGGCTGAACTGAGGTAAAAGGCAATATGAATTTGTCTCGAACCGTTCTATTGGATCAGTCTGCTTTGTATCAAATTGAAAAGCTGAAAGGGGTATGATCATGGAATTTTTCAGACGCGAAGATGCAGTAGAGGTGAATGCATCAGGAAGGCTTATACAGAGGGTATTTGGAGATAATTCAGCTTGCGAAATTGACAATGCAAACATGGGTTTTGCACATTTTTCAGAAGAAAAATACGGCAAGATGTACTGCCATTATCACGAAGATGAGATTATATATGTATTGGATGCCAAAGATGCATATGTGGAGTATGGCGAGTTACAGGACAATATGCCAAATAGAAAAGAACTTCAGGCTGGTGATGTACTGAGATTTCACAATGGCGAATGCCATGTTTTCAAGTTTACAACCAAAGATGGATATTTGGATATTATATTCTATTTTTCACAAGGAAAGATTAAAGTAGTTGAGGTAGTTTGATTATGCAGAGCATGCTCTGCCAGTTGCAAAGCAGTTTATGGCTGCATATGATTCTTATAAATTATATGCGCTTTTTCAATAAGGTCAGCATATGATAAATGGAAAGGGGCATCTGCTAGAAGAGATGCCCTTGTTTTTACAGTTAGGGGATTGCTTTTATATACGATATTTCCTGCCGCGTCAAATCCATGTATCTCATAGGTATAAGTCTCACCGAAGTTCAAGTCATCATCATTTATGGAATGAGAAGAAGTCCTGAGAATTTCTTTGCCGTTACGGTATAAAATATAACCTGCTATGTCTGAGTCAATTGCAGTGCTTCCCCATTCAAGCTTCACTTTTGTATAGCCTATTTCAGAGGCTTTTAAAACGTCACCGGAATTTTCGGCTGTTACCTTAAGGCTTGCCACAAACCTTGCATTTGCAATAAATCCGTCAATAATGTTTATTGCGCGGTTCAAGTCAGCACATATTCGTTTTGAGATTTCTCCGTTTAGATTTTTATCATTGTATAAAGCTTTTATTGCTTCTTGTATATTGTTTTTCTGTTCTTCATTAAACCCGGCTTCAATCTTCTCAATAAGGTTTTTATATTTGCTTCTTTGATTTTTGTTTATACCGTTATTCTTCAGGTATATATCATCAAGCTTTCTTATTATGTCTTTCAATATTAATTTTATCGATTCCTCCGGATTTTTATCAGTAACAGACGAGGGGGTACTGAAGGCTCCGAGCCTCAATGCATAATCATAGTCACTGTTGAACAGCGACTCGTATTCAAAGATTGCAATGCCGCTTGTATTTGAAGCCCTTATTGCGTCAATTTGTTTTATAAACATTTTGGTATCAACTTTGTTAAATGTTGCTATTCCTGAAGTGATCTGGGAATGGCCTCTTGAGAAGGCCAATGTGTTCACTAAATCATCAATGACAGGTTTTTCATGCAGGTAGTAGGACATAGGTATCAGGGTATTGATGTAATCCTTTCTGACCCATGTCTTTGGATTCTGATATATGTCTGAGAGGGTTTCATCATAGTCCGGCCACACATCAGCAGATATCTGAATCTCCGGCTGTATCGATTTCAATTCTGAAAATATCCTGCCGGCATAGGAACTAATGATATACTCTCTGAATTCACACCATTTCTGCCATAATGAATCACCCGGCATTAGTGAGATCGGGTCAGTACCGGTAAAATTAATGAACAGCTGTCTGGTATATGTATCATAACCAAAGTCATTTGTATAATCATGGGAATTCGGATATCTTAAGTAGTCAAATTGAATACCGTCAATATCATATTTTTCAATTAGCTCTTTATACAGCGATGATAAGAAATCCTGAACCTCGGGCAGGGCGGGATTCAAAAAGTAATATTTGGTTATGCCGTTTTCCGAATAATATGTATCTCCCTTTCTGCTTACATTCATCCACTCAGGTTTTTTCTCAGCTATGGGCAGACCTACAAGGAAGTTTTCCACCCATGCGTGTAGTTCAATTCCTCTAGAATGCGCTTCTTTAATATATGCGTCCAGGACGTCAAATCCATTGAATAAAGGATTCTGCCTCATAAGCTCATTGTCAGCCGGATAGATGGCATATCCGTTCCAGTAGGTTTCAAGATATATGGTATTGATGTTGATTGACTCAAGCATATCAAAACGCTTTCTGACATCTTCGATACTGGTGTCTCTGGCCCTTAACCATACTGCCCTGTTCTCCGCCCTTACAGACTCAAAGGTCATGAACCAGGCCTTGTCCGCATCCTTTTGTATCTCTTGAACAGTGTCTGTCAAGTTTTCATACCGGCCATCCTTCAGCTGTCTGCTAAGCTTTGAAAGTTTGTCAGCGGCAACATCTATTGCTTCCTGTACATCATCATACGGAATGTCCAGATACTGAAGCTTTGCCAGGTCAAGTCTGTCCTGCGCCGATTTTATATTTAATAAAGCCCTGCTTGTATATGATTCAGGTGTAAGGATTATAGTTACTTCTTTTTTCTCATGATTTGTTATAACTGTCGATCCCAATAAGGCGTTCTTCTGAAGCCATTGCATGCTTTCACCGTGACCTGAAAGTACATAGCCCCCTGCTGGTATTTTTGAATCATTTCCTCCTGTGCAGATTATTATTCCCTCGCTGTTTACTGTAATCTCATAGCCATAAGGGTTAGTGCCGGTAAATTCACCGTAACTTCTATCATAGACTATCAATTGATCCGGCCCTCTGAAACTGTCATAAGGCTTCCCTTTCTCCTTATCCCAAGCGGCAGGGTTATCTGCCAATGTCCTTGGGTTGTATGCGGTATATTTGATTTTGCCTGCATTATATAGCTTGGAATCAGCAGATATCTTAATGCTGATACCCGGTTTTGCTTTTTCCCGTACCTGCTTGTAGTATGGGCTTCCGGCGTGTATTGATATTACCGCACCATCCGTTGGTATCTGCGAATCATTCTGGCCCTGCAATCCTTCAGTATTTGTCATATCTGCAATTTTGGTGATAATGCCGCCTTCAACTGTCAGTTCAAGTCCCCACGGGTTTGTCTTCGTCGAGGTATTGTAAGCAGCATTATACAATACTATCTGATTGGCATCCCGCACTGTATTGATTTGATCAATAGGTATAAGCATATCCTCCAGTATAAAATACATATCGGGAGAAACAGGGATATCCATGTTGGAAAGTGTTAATCCTGCACCGACGGCAAATTTTCTTCTGATATCCTCATTATTTCCGGTATAGGATATTACGTACCCGTTCGGAGGAATATAAGTGCCGTTGGCACCGCTGTTGTTTTCCTGAACAACTATATTGTTTACAATGATGTACTCATGGGTATGTGTTCCGAAAGGCTTGGTAAATTCACTGTATTTATTGGTATACAATATGAACTGCTCTGCATCAATCGGGTATGATTCAGAGGTGTCCTCAAAAATAATTGAAGGAGTAATACTGATAACATTATTATCGGAATAAATATTGATTTGAAATAAAAACATAATAACTAAGAATATGCATAGAAGGCTGCTTACAAGATGCTTCATTTCATTGCTCCTTTTATTTTCTGTATTTTATGTCATATAAATTATAACAGAGCATGTATCTGTGAAACAAGATTAAGCTTTGTCTAATGAGCCGGATTAACTTGAAATAAATTGAAAATAGCTTGTCTGGCAAGCCGCAAAATGATATATTATTCAGGGGGAGGCGTTTTTATGTATGGTCTTGCACTTGAAGGCGGAGGCGTGAGGGGCGCTTTTCACATGGGCGCTTACAAAGCCTTGCTGGAAGAAGGATACGAGTTCGGAGGAGTGACAGGCACATCCATAGGAGCACTGAACGGAGCAATAATTGCCCAGGGTGATTTCGAGGCAGGTTACAAGCTGTGGGAAAGCATGGATACTCCCTTACTGTTTGATATTGAAGAAGAACAATACAGAAAGCTGATTGACAGAAAGATAGACAGGGAATTGCTGTTCAAGCTTGCTGCCAGAATGGGCGAAATACTTGAAAATAAGGGCATTGATACCAGTAAAATGCGCCAGGTGCTTGAAAACATTATAAATGAGGAAAAACTCCGGAAATCAAATACCGACTTTGGCCTGGTAACGGTGTCGATTACTGATTTAAAGCCTCTGGAGCTGTATAAGGAGGATATTCCCGAAGGAAAGATGATTGATTACCTTATGGCAAGTGCCAGTTTTCCCGGTTTCAAATTAAACCCCATCGGGGATAAATACTATATTGACGGTGCTTTTTACGATAATTGCCCCATTAATCTACTGGCCAGAAAGGGATATAAAGATATTATCGCAGTTAGGACCTTGGGATTGGGCATTGTTCAGCATGTGCGCTATCAAAGCGTCAAGGTCACAAATATATTCCCTTCAGAGGACCTGGGAAGCCCCTTGGACTTCAACCGGGATTTGATAATCCACAATCTTCAGTTGGGTTATTATGATACAATGAAGCTCCTGAAGCGTCTTAGAGGAAGTAAGTATTACATTATACCCGAAGATGAGGATAAAGTATTTGAGATCTTTCGCAGTTTGCCTGATATGCTTGTGAGGGAACTTGGAAAACTGTTCAATACTAAGAAAATGCCTGTAAAAAGGATGCTGTTTGAAAGCATAATTCCGGAGATTACCGACTTATTGGGATTGAAAGCAATATCTGAATATCAGGACATACTAATTGGCCTGCTGGAATTTCTTGCTGAAGAAAGCGGTGTGGAAAGATTCAGGATTTATTCAGTGGAAGAATTCATGAAGGAAATAAAATCTCAAATGGAAGGAAAAAGCAGAATACATATCAAAAGGCCTGTATCAAAGGGCAAAAAAAGCTTGAACACGAGATTGGCATATATTCTTAAAAGAAAAAGCAGATTGGGCAAAGCAGCAAAAATTATATTTGATGCAATCAACTCATAGCAGACGGAAAGGAGAGTGAGCAAAAAGTACTTTTTAAAGGAAACTTTTCCACATATCCTATTTTGGCAGGACAGCCTGATATGCATCATCAGGGATCCAGTATTATAATTTAAAATAAAAGGGGGAATTGAAATGTATAAACCTGTAGCGGAACCTTTCAGGATCAAAATGGTAGAACCCATCAGAATGATTTCCAGGGAGGAAAGAGTAAAAGCATTAAAAGAGGCAGGATATAATCCCTTTGCCTTGAAGGCCGAAGACATATATATCGATCTGTTGACAGACAGCGGGACGGGAGCTATGAGCGACTATCAGTGGTCAGGTATGATGCTGGGAGATGAATCCTATGCCGGGAGCAGGAATTACTATAATCTTCTGGAAGCAGTAAAAGATATTATTGGCTATCCGTATTGCGTACCGGTACATCAGGGCAGGGGAGCAGAAAAAGTATTGTTCGCCAATCTCATAAAGAAAAAAGGCCAATACGTACTTGGGAATATGCATTTTGATACCACTATGGCTCATATTGAGCTGAACGGCGGTAGGCCTTTGAATTTTGTTACTGAAAAAGCCTTCAATACAACAGAACCTTATGAATGGAAAGGTAATTTCGACCTTGAAAAGCTGGAAGCTTTTATAAAGGAAAATGATAGAGATAATATCGCTTATATTCTGATAACCATAACTTGCAACAGCTCGGGAGGCCAGCCCGTATCCATGGAAAACATAAAAGGGGTCCATGCTCTTGCCCAAAAATATGGCATAAGGCTGTTCATAGATGCTGCAAGGTTTGCTGAGAACGCTTATTTTATAAAGCGCAGGGAAAAGGGCTATGAAAACAAGAGCATCACTGAGATAGTTCGGGAAATGTTCTCCTATGCCGAAGGTTTTACCATGAGCGCCAAAAAGGATGCCATAGTGAATATCGGAGGCCTTATCGGCATAAAAGAGGATGAAGAGTTATTCACCGCCGTAAAAACTACTTTGATCCCTTACGAGGGATTTGTGTCATACGGGGGTCTTGCAGGAAGAGACATGGAAGCTCTGGCAAGGGGCCTCCGGGAAGGTGTAAATGAAGATTACCTGCATTACAGGATATCCCAGGTTGAATATCTCGGTTACAGGCTTACAGAAGGAGGCGTCCCGATACAACTCCCTACAGGAGGCCATGCGGTATTCGTAGACGCAAAGAAAATGCTGCCGCATATACCGTACTATCAATTCCCGGCCCAGGTTCTGGCAAATGCTTTATATATCGAATCAGGAGTAAGGGCAGTTGAAATAGGATCCTTCCTGCTTGGGCGGGATCCGGAGACGGGAGAACATAGAGAATCACCTCTCGAACTCATGAGGCTGACAATACCCAGAAGAGTGTATACGAATAGCCATATGGATTATATCGCTGATGCCCTTATATACTTGAAAGACAAGGTCAATACATTAAAAGGGCTGGATTTTGAATATGAGCCTAAAGTATTAAGGCACTTTACTGCAAGGTTGAAGCCAATAGAATAGCACGGATCAAATATTGAATACGGAGAGAGGATAATTATGGAAAATACAAAGAGCCATAATCAATCCTTGAAGTCAATGTATCCTTACTTGTGTACCACTACAAAAGGGATAGGCTGAAATTTGCGATTTGGGCTGCTGCGAAATGATACATTTTGCAGCAGCCTTGTATTGTACCGTTCCAGAACGGTACAACAGAAAGGAGACATAATATGTCAGAGGTCAAGAAAGCAGTTTATTATATCAGCACAAACGAAGGGCGGCCGGGAACTGTCTCACGTGTGGTATGGGAGATATTGAATGAAAAAGGGTTACTAAGACCTGCAGGAATGTCATTTGACAACCGCGAGGTTATGATGCATCGTGACAGGGCAGGCAATGAATATTATTTTGCGCAGTCGGAAGTTCCTGTCTGCTGGGATTATCCGAGATACCTGGCGGAGATGAATGGGAAATTTGCGGATGCAGATTTTTCAGGCATGGTCACCTGGCACGAGGGGGCCAGTGCACCGCCTAAGGTGCTCACAGTCCATACTATAGGAGATGTGAATGCGGGAGTATATGGACCGGCTAACCCTGCTTATATGAGAAACATACTGCTTTCGATGGAACATAACCGCGTTATGCTGGGGCTTTCGGATTACATGACGGTAACAGAGGCGACCCATTGGTCGGGCACTGCTGTAAGTGGAAGTCCGCCGGAATTGATTTTGCAGTATCCGGTGCCTATGGTAGATATCGAGGTAGGAAGCGAGGAGAACAGCTGGAACAACCGTACAGCCTGTGAAGCTCTGGCGGACGCATTAACCCATGTGTTTGAAAGTGACGGTAAACGCGTACACAACCTTCTTTGTGTAGGGGGTGTCCATTTCGATCCAAACTTTGCACAGGCTGTATTTACACAATGGGAAGATGATGCATTCGGTGTTTCCCACATCATAGCCAACCAGTGGCTCGTTGCAGGGGAGTATGAAAAGGAGCATGGGCTTGCATTTGCGAGTACGGCAGTTGAAAGAATTGCAGGCGGTGTGGAGGCTGTGGTGTTCCATGATAAAATGAAAGGCTGCTATAAGGATCTGGTACGTGCGGTTGGAGAGAAGTATCAGATTCCCGTACTGAGGCATCAGCGGCTTAGACAGCCTGAGGAGCTTCAATTGTAAAAAACAAATATGTAAAAACAAGCCGGCAGTCCATTCGGATTACCGGCTTTAAACTTTCAATAATGGTCAGGGTGACAGGAATTGAACGTCTAATTATGGATTTGGAGGAATAATCGGATCACCGGGATGGAATATATCAAATACGAACAACAGTCTTATAGGGTCGGTTGGGTAAAATACCTCCACAGCGCTTATAGCGTTTAATGTTACTGCAACCTCAGAATTTGATTGAACTGTCATATTAGTTTCTTCTTCCACATCCCCAAATACTGTAAAGGAGACGGGTACTGCTGAAAAATTTCTTACTAATATACTGCCAAATGGGGATCGGGAAGAATTCTGTGCTATACCAATTTGTGCCGGAGAACAACCTTCAAATTCACTTGCCCAGAATATTGTATCTGTTCTTGGTTCCTTTGTTGCTTTCTTTATCAGATTTAAGGAAAACTTTTCGTGAACTAAACAACATTCACCGCATTTTTCTACTGTACTGTCCAGCAATCGGTTGAAACGAGATGAAAAACTTGGTTTTCTAATAGAACTCATTTATACACCTCCTTTTGGGATACCTTGTCTGCTTTTCTTAATATATAGTATTAAGGCAGTGTATATTTGGTGTGTTTGTAGTTATAAAAAGTCATGAAAAGCCTAATACAGCTTTTCTTAAAAAATAAAAAAGTGCCCTAAAGCACTCTGATTACTTAGATGGTCTGGGTGACAGGAATTGAACCTGCGACCTCTTGAACCCCATTCAAGCGCGCTACCAAGCTGCGCCACACCCAGAAAAATATTTGTATATCATTTCTGACACCTATTGAATATATCATAAAAAAGTATAAATTTCAAGGATATATTTTTCCGGCTTGCTTATTATACATACATTACCTCCAGAACTATTTCAATGGTAAAGAGGCACTAATTTTATTATTTGCTTAATATTTGCAGGATTATATGAACTCTTGGAGAAATATATACCTTATGTTACCTGTATATTACAAGGAGCTGCTGGTGCTATGAGGACAAAAAAGAATAGAATATCATCAATTTATATATTCCCCGTATTGTTTTTTATTATTTGCTTATCATACTTAATTAGATTCATGTTTTTCAATATTGAAACTGAAATAGTAAAATATGGCTCAGTTGAGAATTCAATAAGAGTAAAGGCATTGATAGTAAGGAATGAATCAACTACAATACTTCCTTCGGGAGTGGAAATAAACTATAATGTCAGTGAAGGCGATCGGGTCTCCTTGGGGAAGAAAATTCTGGAGATTGTGAAGAATGATCAGGCGGACGAAAATATATCAATAAAGATAAAGCAATTGGATGACAGGATACAAGAAATAAAGCAGTCGGATATCAATAACAACTTTTTTTCAAAGGACAAGGAAAAGATAGAGAGCCAGATAAAGGACAGGGTGGCCGACCTTAAGAGCATCGCCAGGTCAGGAGACCTAAAAAAGCTTGATGATGTGAAAAACGACCTTGCCGCAGATTTATACAAAAAATCTTTGATATATGGGGAAGGAAGCTTTTTCGGGAAGAATCTGGAGCAGCTGCAAAAGGAAAAGAGTGTCCTGGAGGGAATATACAATAACAGTATCGATGTAATATATGCCCAGGCTTCAGGAGTTGTAAGCCATAGCCTGGACGGTTATGAGCAGATACTGAGTATTGGGAATATCAAGGATTTCAAGCTCAGCAATATCAGAGAAATAATGAGTTCTCTGGCGGCCGACAGCCAAAAAACCAGTCAGAGTGCCACGGCCGGAATTAAAATAGTTGACAATTTTGAGTGGTACATATGCAGTTTAATAAGCTTCGAACAGACAAAGGAAATAAAGGCGGGGAAAAAAGTCAGACTGAGGTTTTCAGAGTTGGGGAATGCAGAGGTTAACGGCGAGGTGCATGAAGTATCCCAGCCGGAAAGTGACATATGCATGGTCATAATCAGGATTAGCGAGCATGTCAATGATTTTTATATAAAGAGAGTTGCCGAGGTTGATATAATAAAGGATTATTACGAAGGCTTCACAGTGCCGGCAAACGCTATCGTGGTTAAAGAAAATACAAAAGGGCTGTATGTCCTGAAAAAAGGAATTGTGAAATTCATACCGGTTGCAATTATGAATGAAGATAAAGAAAGATGCCTTGTGAGGAACCTTGATAAGGAAGAATGGAGTTCCGAAACGGAATATGAACCTCTGAAAATTTTTGACGAAGTAATTACTACAACAGAAAGGGTTAAGGAGAATCAGGTTTTTACCGATAAAATATAGGAGGGGTTTAACTTTGCAGGAAATCAAAAATAATATTATTGCTATATCCCGAGATATAAGTGATATTTGTATCAAAAAAGGCAAAGCCCCTGACAGTATTACAATAATAGCCGTGACAAAAACCGTAGATACCGACCGTATTAACTATGCAATAAAATGCGGGATTAGAAATATCGGTGAGAATAAAGTGCAAGAGATAATGGCAAAATATGAAAAAATTGAAGAAAATGTTAATTGGCACCTGATTGGGCATTTACAAACCAATAAGGTAAAATATATAATAGATAAAGTAGCATTGATTCATTCTGTTGACAGCATAGGCCTGGCAGAAGAAATAAGCAAAAGGGCTGAAAAGGCCGGGCTTGTAAAAGATGTTCTTGTGCAAGTCAATGTTGCTCAGGAAGAGACCAAATTCGGAATAGAATATGATGATACAGACAGCTTTGTAGAACGGTTATCAGGGTTTTCCGGCATCAGGGTAAAGGGGCTTATGACCATTGCCCCGTATTATGATGATGCTGAGCTGGCAAGGCCTGTGTTCAGGCAGTTGAAAGAAAAATTCGACATGCTGGCAGCAGCCGGTATTCCAAATGTAAATATGAAGTATTTATCCATGGGTATGACCAATGATTATAAGGTTGCAATTGAAGAGGGTTCCAACATGGTAAGGATTGGGACAGGTATTTTTGGAGCAAGGAATTATGATTTATAAAAAGGAGGTATAGTAATGGAGTCCAATATCTTGAACAAGGTACTTTATTTTATGGGAATAGGAGAAGCTGCTGAAGAAGAACACGAAGAAGCTGAAGTATCAAAACCTCAGATAGAAGCAGTAGGCGCCGCTTCCCACCGTAGGAGCAATGTAGTAAATATACATACTGCCTCTGCACCCATGAAGGTTGTTCTGGTAGAGCCTTCTTCCTATGATGAAGTTCAATCCATCTGTGATGATCTTAGAAGCAAAAAACCTGTAATAATCAATTTTGAAGAGATGGACAAAGAAGTAGCCAAAAGGATGGTCGATTTTATCAGCGGCGCAGTATATGTACTTGACGGTACAATTCAAAAGATTTCAAACGGTATAGTGCTGGTTGCTCCGTCAAATGTGGATGTTTTGGGCAATATTAAGAGTTCTATAGGCGATGAGAATTTCGACCTGGAAGGAATTTTCAGCTGGCTTAAATAATTGTAGAATGAGAGTGGTTAGATGAAATTTGTCTTGGCTGCAACTTTGTCATATTTTATTGATTTTCTTAACTTTATGATACTCATTAGAGTTTTATTGTCCTGGTTCCGTTTTAATCCCGACAATAAGATAATAGTGCTTATATTTCAGTTAACAGATCCGATACTTGAGCCCTTTAGAAAACTTACAGGTAAACTGGGGCTCAATACGGGCATGATTGATTTTTCACCTATAATATCATTGTTATTTCTTTATTATATAGCCAAACCTTTGCTGCTGACTTTGATATATACTTTCCTGTAAATGATGGTTCTGTGAAGAATAATCCTGAAGCAGTATACGATACTACAAAAAAAGGAAGAATAGGAATTGTTATTAAGAAATACCTGTAATGGAGGTTGAAGGAACATGATAACTCCGATGGATATAAGAAACAAGGAATTTAAAAAGGCCTTCAAAGGATACAAGGAAGATGAAGTTGATGAATTTCTGGATAAGGTGATAGCAGACTATGAGAGAATTTACAGGGAAAATGGTGAGTTAAAGGACAGAATAGCCATAGACAATGAGAGGATAGAAAGCTATAACAGCATGGAAAAATCGCTTCAGAGTACTCTTCTGATAGCACAGACAACAGCAGAGGACATAGTTGCAAATGCGAGAAAAAAAGCGGAAATGATTATTAAGGAAGCAGAGGAGCAGGGGAGAAAGATAATAGATGAAGCAAACAGTAGTGTTATAAAGGTTAATAAGGATTTTGAAGAATTAAAGAAGGAAGTACAGGTCTTTAAGACCAGGTTCAAGACGCTGTTGGAGTCTGAACTTGAGGCTCTTAATGCAACCTTGAAGGATATATAAGGATTATAAAAGTGAATATTTATGTTGAAATGTTGATAATATAAAGTCATGAAGTTATTCATGGCTTTTTGTTTTTTAATGGGGGGTCAAGGGAGAGCATATGTATGGATATTGATAATACCGAAGTGAAGGAACTGGAAAGCAGGGTAGAGAAAATCGCACTTCTGCTGGAAAAGGCCAAAATTGGCGAGTATGTCAATATTATGACCAAGCCGAAAACTCTTCTCCTGAACAATTTTATAGGAGGGGTAGCCAGGGGCTTTGGAACAGCTGTAGGCTTTACCATTCTTGGAGCAGTTGTTATTTATATTCTAAGACAGTCTGTGCTTTTGAATCTTCCTTTTATAGGAGGGTTCATAGCAGAAATAGTCAAGATAGTTCAGGATCATCTATGAATAAAAAAGGAGGCAGTCAATTTGGACAAGAATGATCTTAAGCACTTTGAGGAGTTGTTGAAGGAAGAGAAGAAAAAGAAGGAAAACTCACTTGAAGATGAGAGGACAGGGCTTGGAATTTCCATCAAAGATCTGACCGGTGAGCTTTCCTCTTATGATAATCATCCCGGAGATATGGGTAATGAGACCTTTGAGGCTGAAAAGAATTTTTCCTTCAGGACAAGGGATAAGTTTCTTCTAAGTGAGATTGAGGCTGCTTTGAACAGGATAGCTGACGGAACTTACGGTTCATGTGACATCTGTCATAATGAGATCGGCAAAGACAGGCTGGAATTAAGGCCATACTCCCGATTGTGCATCAATTGCGAAAAAAAATACGGTGCGAATGTACAAAATGAGGAGAAGGGCAGGCCTATTGAGGAGCAGGTGCTTTTTCCGCCTTTTGGCAGGACTTTTACGGATAATTCGGTTGAGGATAAGGTACAGTTTGACGGGGAAGATGCCTGGGAGTCAGTGAACGAATATAATGTAAGAATGTCGGATAATGAATTTGGAGAAGACGAATCGGCAGGGTATGTTGAAGATGTCGACCAGGTAAGTAATGAACAGTACAGGAAGCAGTTGGAATGAAACAGGGTTATATGCTATAATAACTGATGTACTCATTTGCATTTAAGGGGGAATATCATTGTATCCTGTTCTCATTGCAGCAGCGGTTATAGTTTCCGACCAGGTTATCAAGAATATATTGGCCAAAGCTTTGGCTTCAGGACCCATAACTGTAATAAAGAACTTCTTTTACCTTGTCTATGTGGAGAACTACGGAATAGCCTTTGGTATGTTTAAAAACAAGGTATTGTTTTTTATTGTCACCAATTGTATTATATCGGCAGTGGTGGCATTCATGATTTATAAGTACCGTCGTATAAGCGTCCCTGTTACAATTTGCCTGTCTCTTATTCTGGGCGGAGCAATAGGCAATGTAATAGACAGAATAAGGTTCGGATATGTTATTGACTACCTTTCATTTACTATATTTCCGCCGGTTTTTAACCTTGCAGATTCCGCAATAGTGGTGGGCGCAATACTGCTTAGCCTGCTGCTTGTATTCGGCAAGGATATAAAGATATAAATGAGAGACGCGAGGCATGCGGGTCGGGCATGGAAATAGGGTGATATTTGTGGAGGTTAAAAAATTTGAAATAGGGATTGAGGATGCAGGAGAGAGGCTTGATTGCTTTCTATCCGAAAAGGTGGAAGGTTATTCAAGGACTTATATGCAAAAGCTTATTGAAGAAGGGCACTGCAAAGTCAACGAAAAAAATGCAAAGCCCAGGCTTAAGCTTCGTGAAGGTGACCGGGTGGAAGCTGTAATACCTGATCCGGTGCCTTTGGAAGTGGAGCCTGAGAAAATAGATCTGGATATAATTTATGAAGATAATGATATTATAATAATAAACAAGCCTCAGGGAATGGTGGTGCATCCTTCCCATGGCAATTATTCCGGCACTGTTGTGAATGCCCTTATGGGGCATTGCAAAAGCCTGTCGGACTATAACAGCCTTACCGGAATAAACGGTGTTATGAGGCCGGGGATAGTACACAGGATAGATAAGGATACATCAGGTATAATAGTTGTAGCAAAGAACAATGAGGCTCATCTTTCCTTGTCAGAACAGCTTAAGGAGCACACAATAACAAGAAAGTATACAGCCCTGCTTGAAGGCAGATTGAAGACAGACAGCGGAACAGCAGATACCCTTATAGGCAGAAACCCAAAGAATAGGAAACAGATGGCTGTTGTAAGCGAAAACGGGAAAAGGGCAGTTACACACTATAGAGTACTTGAGAGCTTTGAGAACCATACCCTGATTGAAGCGGTGCTGGAGACAGGAAGAACCCATCAGATAAGAGTGCATATGGCATATCTGGGGCACCCTGTTGTGGGAGATACGGTATACGGCTTTAAAAAGCAGCGTTTTGACACTAAAGGACAGCTGCTGCATGCAAGGGTACTCGGATTCATTCATCCAACCAAGAAGGAATATGTTGAATTTGAGGCACCCATTCCGGAATACTTTGAGAAAGTATTAAGGCTTTTGAGAAATGGAAGGTTATAGACAAATTATATATGCTATGGTAAAATCTATTAAAAGCAACCTTTAAACTTGTCCGGTGAGGCATGGAAGGATTCAAAAATATAATTGCAATCTGCCTCACGGCAGATTTTTTGATATAAAATACCTGGAGGAATCATTATGAGGATCAAGACTGAGATAATGGATGAAAAAGCATTGGATAGAGCGCTTACCAGAATATCTCACGAAATAATAGAAAGAAACAAGGGAGTGGAAGGCCTGGTACTGCTCGGTATTAAGACAAGGGGAGTCTCCCTTGCCAAAAGGCTTTGTGAGAAAATCCGAAACATAGAAGGCAATGTTCTTCCTGTCGGAACACTTGATATTACTAGGCACAGGGACGATATCAAGGATATGAAGGATATACCGCGGGAAAACCTGACTGATATCTGCTTTGATATCAATGGAAAGAAAGTTGTACTTGTTGATGATGTTTTGTATACGGGAAGGACTGTACGGGCGGCAATGGATGCCATCGTGGATATTGGAAGGCCCTTGAGCATTCAGCTGGCTGTGCTTGTAGACCGGGGACACAGGGAGCTTCCGATAAGAGCCGATTATGTGGGGAAAAATGTTCCTACCTCGAGAAGTGAAATGGTTATTGTAAATGTCAGAGAAGTGGATGGCAAGGACGCAGTTCTTTTGGGAGAACAAGAGTAATATACCTTTATTGCTCTTTTTTCTTATTATTATGAAAGAGAGGTAATTGCATGAGATTGCTTATAAAGCAATGCAGCATAATAGATCCGGGAAATACTTATGAGGGGATTAATGATATTTATATTGAGGATGGTTTAATAAGGCTGATAGAACCTTCAATCGGGCTGGCTGCCGATAAAGTGATAGATGCGGCGGGGCTTTTTCTGCTTCCGGGATTCATCGATATGCATGCACATCTGAGGGAGCCCGGCTTTGAATACAAGGAAACCGTATACTCAGGGACAAGGGCCGCTGCAAGGGGAGGATACACCTCAATCTGCTGCATGCCTAACACCAAGCCGGTAATTGATGATGAAGCCTCTTTATCCATGCTCCAAAAAATCATAAAAAAGGATGCTTCAGTAAAGGTATACCCCATAGCTGCCATATCCAAAGGACAGACAAGCACTGAGCTTGTGGAAATGAACAAGCTCTCAGAAATGGGTGCTGTCGCTTTTTCCGATGACGGAAGGCCGGTGGCCACCGCAGCATTTATGCTGAAGGTACTGCTGAGTGCCAGGGAGGAAGACTATATAATAATAGACCACTGTGAAGAACTGAGCCTGGCTGAGGGCGGTGCGATAAACAAGGGAAGGAAATCGGAGCAGATGGGCATACGGGGGATACATCCCCTTTCAGAGGAGCTTAATGTGATGCGGGATATTATGATTGCGGAAGAAACGGATTCGCATATACACATAGCCCATGTAAGCACAGCCGGGTCAGCGGAAATAATAAGGGCGGCAAAAAGCAGAGGGGTCAAGGTCACATGCGAAGTGACGCCCCACCATGTCGGACTGACAGAGGATATTATCACACCGGGTTTTACCGACTGCAAGGTGAACCCGCCACTTAGGACTGCCGGAGATGTTGAGGCACTGAAGGAAGCATTGAAAGACGGCACAATTGATATAATAGCCACCGACCATGCGCCTCACCATAAGGATGAGAAAAGCGAGGATTTCTACAGCTCTGCTTTCGGGATATCCGGTCTGGAGACTGCATTTTCCGTCTGTTATACTGAACTGGTAGAATCCGGGATACTTACATTGAAAGAATTAAGTGAAAGAATGAGCAGAAATCCGGCAAAATTATTGAAGCTGGATTCGGGAATAATCAAAACAGGCATTGCTGCCGATTTGGTACTGGTTGATACTGCAAGGGAAATTACGGTTAATCGGGATGATTTCTTGTCAAAAGGTAAAAACACTCCCTTTCACGGGAAAACATATAAGGGCGATATTGTATACACAATAGTTGACGGCAATGTAGCCTATGAAAATAAAACTCACCTTTAGGAGGGATTTGCTTGTTTACAGACAGACTCATAGAGAAAGTAATAAAATGCAGGAATCATACTGTTGTGGGCTTGGATCCAAGGCTTCAGTATCTGCCTGATCATTTAATCGATGAAGCCGTGGAAGCAGTTACGGAAGGCAGCAGAGCTTCAATTATCGCCGAAGCATTTTTCAGGTTTAATAAAGAGATAATAGACAATGTGTATGACATTGTTCCCGCTGTGAAACCCCAGATAGCCTTTTATGAGCAGTATGGCACTGCAGGCTTTGAATGTTATTTGAAGACCTGCAGATACGCAAAATCAAAGGGCTTATTGGTTATCGGCGATGTAAAAAGAGGCGACATAGGTTCTACGGCAGAGGCCTACTCGGATTTTTACCTTGGTAATAATGAAGCGTCAGCGGAAACCGATTGCATAACCATAAATCCGTATTTAGGCACCGATTCAATGGTTCCTTTTGTCGATAACTGCGAAAAGAACGGCAAAGGGATTTTTGTGCTGGTGAAGACCTCCAACAAGTCTTCCAAGGATATACAGGACCTGGAGTCGGGAGGGAAGAAAGTCTATGAACATGTGGCGGAACTGGTAGTAAGACTTGGAGAAGGGCTGACAGGCAAATACGGCTATAGCCCGGTTGGAGCGGTTGTAGGGGCTACCTTCAGGAGCGAAGGGCAAAGGCTTAGAGAGCTGATGAAAAGGGTTTATTTCCTGGTTCCCGGCTATGGAGCCCAGGGCGGCACTGCAGAGGACGCTGCCGTATGCTTTAATGATGATGGGCTTGGAGCTGTTATCAACTCCTCAAGAGGCATAATTGCAGCCTATAAGAGTGAAGCATACAGGGAAAGGTTCAATGAAAAGGAGTTTGGACCTGCGGCTAGGGAAGCTGCAATAGCAATGAGGGATGATATAAACAATGAGCTTGCCGGGACAGGAAAAATAGCGTGGTAGGAGTTGAAGCATATATGCAGTGCATATGTAAAATTGTTGAGAACAGGGAGCTTTGCAATGATGTATTCGAAATGAAGATAGAGTGCCCGGAAATAGCACGGGAAGCCCAACCGGGGCAATTCCTGCATTTAAAGGTTAACAAGGCAATTGATCCGCTTTTAAGGCGGCCAATAAGCATAAGCAGGATTTACAGGGATACGGGTGTCATTTCGATTGTTTACCAGTGCGTAGGCAAAGGGACAAAGGAAATGGCCGCTCTTAAGGAGGGTGAATATATAGATGTCATGGGGCCTTTGGGCAGCGGCTTTACCTTGTTTGACGGGGGGAAATTTGCCGTAGTAGGCGGAGGAATAGGTATAGCACCGTTATTGGAGCTTGCTTGCAGCCTTAAGGATTGTGATGCATATTTGGGCTTCCGGTGCAATACCTTTAAGCTGGATGAGTTTTCTTCAGCCTGTAAAGAGCTTTATATTGCAACAGAGGACGGAAGTACGGGAAGCAAGGGTTATGTTACAGATATTATAAAGGATATAACTAAATATGACGTTATATATGCCTGCGGCCCTAAAGCGATGCTGAAAAGAGTAAAAGAACTGTGTGAGGATGCGGACGTGAAATGCTTTGTATCCGTCGAGGAAAGAATGGGCTGCGGCATAGGGGCGTGCCTGGTATGTGCCTGCAAGATAAAAGAAGGGGATACATGGCATTATAAAAAGGCCTGCACAGACGGTCCGGTATTTGCGGCTGAGGAGGTGGATTTTGATGATTAGCATGAGTGTAGATATAGGGGGCATAAAGCTGAAAAACCCTGTGCTCACATCCTCGGGAACCTTCGGTTTCGGCAGGGAATACTCGAAGTTTTATGATCTTTCCCTGCTTGGAGGGATTGTTGTAAAAGGCTTGACCCTGGAACCCAGAGAAGGCAACAAACCCCCGAGAATTGCGGAGACACCGGCAGGTATGCTGAACAGTGTTGGACTGCAGAATCCCGGAGTGGAATACTTTATTAAAGAAGAGCTTCCGTTCCTTCGGGAATATGATGTGGCAGTCATAGCGAATATTGCAGGCAATACCGTTGAGGAATACTGCAGGATGGCGGCCAGGCTTGGAAGCCTTGTTGACGGAATTGAGCTTAACATATCCTGCCCTAATGTGAAGGAAGGCGGAACCGCATTTGGAATAAGTTCCGAATCGGTGTATAATATAACCAGAAGGGTGAAGGAACAATGCAAGGTACCGCTTATAGTAAAGCTGTCGCCAAATGTAACCGATATAAAGGAGATCGCCGAGGCAGCCCAAGAGGGGGGAGCGGATGCAATATCCCTTATTAATACTCTGCTTGGAATGGCAATAGATATTAATACAAGAAAACCTGTACTTGCAAACACTGTCGGTGGTTTATCAGGCCCCGCCGTGAAGCCCGTAGCTGTAAGAATGGTATGGCAGGCAGCCCAAGCCGTTGATATACCGATAATAGGGATGGGAGGTATCTGTTGCTGGCAGGATGCCGTTGAGTTCATGCTTGCAGGTGCCGACGCTGTGTCAGTAGGAACCGCAAACTTTATAAATCCATATGCCCCCCTGGAAGTTTTGGAAGGTATTGAAAAATACCTCATAAAAAACCGATTCAGCAATATAAATGAATTGAAAGGAAACTTAAAAATATACGGAGGAGATAACAAGTGCTTACAAAAAAAAGAGTGAATGGGATTCTTGAAAAGACAGGAGTGCTGCTGACGGGACATTTCCAGCTGACCTCAGGCAAGCACAGCAATAAATACTTACAGTGCGCAAAGGTTTTCCAGCACCCCGACATCAGTGCCGAGATATCAAAGGATCTGGCTGAGAAATACGACGGTTACGACATAGATATTGTAATCGGGCCTGCTGTTGGAGGGATAATACTTGCATACGAGGTTGCAAGGCAGCTGGAGGTAAGGGCACTTTTTGCGGAGAGGGAAAACGGCATCATGACTTTGAGAAGAGGCTTTGAAATACAGCCTGGCTCAAAGGTGCTGGTGGTTGAGGATGTAATCACTACGGGAGGCTCGGTTAAAGAAGTGATTGATGTTGTGCGCTCTGCAGGGGGAGAAGTTGTTGGAGTTGCCGCGGTAGTCGACAGAAGCGGCGGCAAGGCCATATTCGATGTACCTTTTAAAAGTGCTATTAAAATAGATATAGAGGTCTTTGAACCGGGAGATTGTCCAATGTGCAAGTCAGGTTCCAAAGCAGTAAAACCGGGCAGCAGGAATATATAATGATGCATCGTAGGAGTATTGCAAAATATAAGTGTTATTTATTTAACAAAAATTTCTTGGAGAGATTGAAATACAAATATTATATATATGCGCATATAATGTATGATTTATATGTAAATATATAATATCTCAAAAAATGTATAATGATTGTTGAATTTTTTGAAAAATCAATGTATTATATTATTAATATAACAAAAAGGAGGTTTAATTAATGACTGAAAAAAGAGAAACTTGGGGATCTCGGTTTGGATTTCTTATGGCAGCTGCAGGTTCAGCTGTAGGGCTTGGTAACATCTGGAGATTCCCATACCTAACCGGTATGAACGGTGGTGCAGCTTTTATTTTTATTTATTTAGGTTGTGTAGCACTTATCGGACTTTGTATTATGACCGCCGAGTTTGCCGTAGGTAGAAGAAGTGGCCTTGCAGCAGTCGGCGCATACAAAAAAGTCAGCGACAGATGGACTTTTGCCGGTGCATTGGGAGTTCTAAGCGGATTCTTCATTATGGGATTTTATCCGGTAGTTGGCGGATGGGCGATGGCTTATATCGCAAAATCCTTTACAGGACTGTTGGCTGCACCCGAAGCAATAGGGGATGCATTTGGCGCCTTTATAACAGCACCTGTTGAGCCGCTCGTATGGATGGTAATTTACCTGATAATTAATGTATTGATTGTTGCAAAAGGAATTCAAAGCGGTATTGAAGCAGCCGGCAAAGTTATGATGCCTATGCTGTATGTGCTTTTGTTAGCAATTATTTTCAGAACTACCAGTCTTCCGGGTGCAGGTGAGGGACTCAAGTTCCTGTTTACACCTGACTTTTCCAAGGTAACAGGCCAGACCTTCCTGGCAGCATTAGGGCAGGCATTCTTCTCACTAAGCCTTGGCATGGGCTGCATGATTACATACGGAAGCTATCTGAATAAAGAAGAAAAGCTGCCGCAAAATGCTTTGATTGTAACCACTATGGATACAAGCGTTGCTCTTTTGGCTGCTGTTGCAATATTCCCGGCACTCTTTGCATTTGGAGTAGAACCGACTGCAGGCCCAGGCCTTGTTTTCGTTGTAGTACCGCAGATATTTGCACAGATGGGCGGCTTAGGACCGATATTCTCAGCATTATTCTTCCTGCTTCTGTTTATTGCTGCTCTTACCTCTTCAGTATCCCTGCTGGAGGTTGTTGTTGCATATTTGATTGACCAGCATAGAATGGAAAGAAAGAAAGCTGTTTACATTACTTCTGCAATCATGGCTGTAATGTGCATACTTTCTTCACTGTCAATGGGAGTTATGTCAGGGGTTAAGTTATTCGGAGTCGGTTTCTTTGACTTCTTCGATATATTAACAGACAAGATATTCCTGGCAATTGGCGGAGGCCTCCTCGCAATATGTGTTGGATGGTTCATGAAGAAGGAAGATCTTAAGGATGAGCTTACAAACGGAGGAACAATAAGCTTCCCGGCATTTGAACTCTGGTATAACCTTACAAAGTATGTAATACCCGTTATCATTGCTTGGATTGCATTTGCAGGTATTACCGCAATAGCACAAAAAGGCCTGATGATATTTGGAATCTTGGTTATCATAGTGCTTGCGATCTTCTCCAAGAAGCTTTAAATCTTAGTAATATTTATAAAAAAATAGAGCTGTTGCATATGCAGCAGCTCTACTTTTTTATATTGTTTACCTTAGTTTCATCTGGTGTTACATATATTGTAAAGTAGTTATCATAGATTACCATTCCGGGCTTGGCTCCGCCGGGCTTCTTAACATTCTTTCTTATGGTATAATCCACAGGTACCTTGGAGGACATCCTGGCTTTGCTGAAAAATGCCGCTAAATTCGCTGCTTCCTCAAGGGTGTTGTCGTCCACATCTCTTCCTTCAGTCTTTATAAGGACATGTGAACCGGGAATATCTTTTGTATGAAGCCATATATCATGGCTTGCAGCAAATCTTAGTGTAAGATAGTCGTTCTGCAGATTATTCTTCCCGACAAAAATTTCAAAACCTGAAGAGGAAACAAAACGCATAGGTACCGAGGTTTTTTTCGTTTGCTTGCCCTTTGCTGTCCTTCTTCTTATATAGCCTTGTTCCGCCAGCTCTGACCTGATTTCTTCCAATTCCAGCTCTTCTGTGCATTTACTAAGGTTGTCAAGCTGGGTTTCAAGATACATTATCTCCTGTTTGTTTTCTTCAAGCTGGTTGTTTATCTTGATTATTGCATTTTTAGACTTGTTGTAGTGTTTGTAATACTTTTGTGCGTTTTCTGAAGGGGAAAGACGGATATCCATAGGAATATCAACATATTCACCCTCTGAGGAGTAATAATTCTGAAGCCTTGCCTTTTCTTCGCCTCTTTGAAGATAATATATGTTTGACATGATGAGATCGCCATATATCTTGAATTTTTTCGAATCAGCGGCTTCCTGAAGTTCTCCGTTCAGCTTTTCAAGCTTCTTGTAGCAGCGTTCCAGTCTGTTGGAAATAATTCTATATATATCTCCTGACCTTTGCTTAATTCTGTCCTTTTGATCCTTCTCATGATAGAACCTTTCAACTGTCTCACTCATTCCTTGGAATTCCTGCTTCTCTAAGTTTCTGTATATTTCAAGATCAAAGCAGTAAAAATCCGCAGCCTTGCCGTCCTTGTACACTATATTTGGTTTAAAGGCCGCAGTGTTTACTTTCTTACGGAACATTGAAAATGAGAGAAACAGCTCTTCAATCAGTTCATTGCTGCATTGCTTCAGGTCTGTATCACTCTCAACATTTGCCCTTGTGCAAATATCCCTTGCAAGTACGGAACTGATGCCATTAAATTTGCCGGTCAGGTACTTTTCAGCCTTTATACTGCCTGGAGTATTTTTAATACCTTCAATGAAGCTTTCCCTTGTGGCTTTTGTGGGATCAGCTTTGCCAGCAGATGGGGGGTATTCATAGTATCCTCCCGGAAGTATTTCTCTGACGCTGCTTATTTCAAAGCTTATCCTTTTAATACTATCTATTATTCTGCCGGTACCCTTGTCAATAAATATGATGTTGCTGTGACGTCCCATTATTTCTGAGATAAGGGTTTTGTGTGTGCTGTAACCCATTTCGTCTGCGGAGTCTATATCTATTTCGATTATTCTTTCAAATTCCGGCTGCCTGACTGATACAATACGCCCTCCCAAAAGATGCTTTCTGAGGAGCATGCAGAAGGATGGAGGAACCGCAGGATTAGATTTGTTCATTTCCGTAAGGTGTACTCTTGGATAAGTGGAGCTTGCGCTTAGCAAAAGCTTATAGCTGTCCCCATAACCCCTTATACTAATCACTAACTCGTCCCTTTCAGGCTGATATACCTTATCTATTTTTCCATTCAGCAGCTTTTCCTGGAGCTCATGTACAATTGAATTGACAACAGAACCGTCATAAGGCATAAATATACCTCCTCTTTATTGTTTTAACTACATCAGGTTCATTAGAATATTATATCACTTGAGCCGATTATTTACTATTAACAAAAATATGTTTGCGCAATTGAAGAATAATGCGACGTATCTGTAGTTTGCATAACCCTCCGCAAGAGACAGTATAGTATATCGAGGCACGCGCCACGTGCTTGAATAATGCGTCGTATCTGAAGTTTGTAGTCATCCTGCAGAGCACTGGCCTTGTATAACAGCGAGCACTTATTGGCTTTGGGCAACAGAATCGAGTGAAGATGCGCAGCAAAATCCGTGGGATTTACGTGAGGTAAATCCAGCACATACCAATAGGAGGTTGGGTTTATGTGCGTCAGGATTTTACAAGTATCAAGCTCTGATTCTGTCCAAAGCTAATATCGTGCGAGTCGGTATACAAGGCTATTGCCCTGAGACTATGACTGCAAACTTATAGCTACGCCGCATTACTCTTTTCATCCGACATCTAAGTGCAGTTGACGATAATTAATGAATTTATCAGAAAATGGGAGCTATAGCAAGGAAATCAAAAAAAACAAAAATTTTTAGCGTAATATATGTTTAATAACAAGTTTATATGTTATAATAATTCCAAAATGCAACTATAATATATAAAAAATCCGGATAAACAACAGCGAAACGGAAGGATGATGAGTTTGATAGAGAGCATGACGGGCTTTGGGAGGGGAGAATTCACACAGTGTACCAGCACATTTTCCGTTGATGTAAGGTCGGTAAATCACAGATACTGTGATGTGTCTGTAAGAATACCAAGATCAATGTCCGCATTGGAGGAGAAGGTTAGGGAATTCGTCAGCGAGAGGATCAGCAGGGGAAAGGTGGATGTGTATATAAACTATAGTACTTTCGGGCAGAATGCACGGGTAAAGCTTGACACCAACCTTGCAAAGGCATATGTGGATTCACTTAATACTCTGAAAGAATTATTTGAAATAAATGATGATATTAATTTATCGCTGCTTTCAAGATTCCCCGATATTATGGCTTTAGAGACGGTTGAGCAGGATATGGAAGAACTCTGGCTCATTCTCAAAGAAGCATTGGAAATGGCATTCAATGCATTGGTGGAAATGAGAAAGCGGGAAGGCGAAAGACTCAAGAATGACCTCGTGGAAAAAGTCGCAGTTATAAAGGATTATGTAGAAGGAATAAAGGAAAAATCATCTGGTATAGTTGATGAATATAAGAATAAGCTATATGATAGAATACAAGAACTGATAAAAGATATTCCCATTGACGAAAACAGGCTCCTTACTGAAGTTGCTATTTTCGCAGACAAGGCAAGTATTGATGAAGAGCTGGTAAGGCTTGAAAGTCATATTGATCAGTTCAGGAAAGCACTTAACTTCAATGGGCCTGTCGGCAAGAAACTGGATTTCATAATACAGGAGATGAACAGAGAAGTTAACACCATTGGTTCAAAAATTACCGATTTGGAAATATTGAATAATGTGATAAGCATAAAGACTGAAATTGAAAAAATAAGAGAACAAGTGCAAAATATTGAATAAACGGAGGGTTAAAATGGGTATCAAGCTTATAAACATAGGATTTGGTAATATTGTATCAGCAAACAGATTGGTTGCAATAGTGAGTCCGGAATCAGCTCCAATCAAGAGGATAATACAGGAAGCAAGGGACAGAGGTATGCTTATTGATGCTACATACGGCAGAAGGACGAGAGCTGTTATAATAACCGACAGTGACCATATAATCCTTTCTGCAGTGCAGCCTGAAACCGTTGCGCACAGGCTTGTAGACCGCGAAGCGGATGACAGTGAAGAGGTTATGACCGAGGAATAAAGAAGGGTAGGATAAATATGAAGAATAGGGGTCTGCTTATTGTTATTGCAGGGCCTTCAGGTGCGGGAAAAGGTACCATATGCAGAGAGCTTCTTCGGAATTACGGCGAAAACCTTGAACTTTCTATTTCGGTTACAACCAGAAAGCCCAGAGATGGAGAATTGGAAGGGGTTCATTACTTTTTCAGGGACATGGAAGAGTTTTTCAGAATGGTTGAAGATAGGGAACTCATAGAATATGCAAATGTACATGATAATTATTATGGGACTCCCAAGAAATATGTCATGGATAAGCTTGAAGAAGGAAAGAATGTAATACTGGAAATAGATGTACAGGGGGCCACGAAGGTTAAAGAGATTTTTAATGAAGCTGTTCTTATTTTTATTATTCCGCCTACCTTTGCAGATCTGAAAAAGAGAATAGAAGGACGTGGGACAGAGACACAAAAAGATATATGTAAAAGGTTGAAAAATGCTTATGCTGAAATAAGCCATGCCGTTAATTATGATTATGTCATAGTAAATGATGATATAAAGGATGCAGCAGCAAAGATAAACTGCATTCTTATCGCAGAAAAATGCAGATTGCCAAGATGCAATATAGATTTTGAGAAATTCAGGGAGGGATAAGATGATATATCCTACTTTAATATCACTGTTGGAAAAGGTTGATAGTAAATACACACTGGTGGTTGCTGTTGCAAAAAGGGCAAGACAACTGGTAGATGGCCAGCCAAAGCTTACAAATATAAATTCAAATAAGCCGGTAACAATAGCAATAAATGAATTATATGAAAATAAGATTACCTATGAGAGAACAAAGCCGGTAAAAACATCGGGGGATCAAAATGCTTAGCGGAAAGAAAATAGTTCTTGGTGTATCGGGCGGAATAGCAGCATATAAAGCCTGCGAGCTTGTAAGCAGGCTCAAGAAACTGAATGCGGATGTGCATGTCATAATGACGGCTTCAGCCGCTAAATTTGTTGCTCCCCTGACCTTCCAGTCCCTTTCATTAAACCAGGTGACTGTTGATATGTTTGATACGCCGAACTACTGGGAGATAGAACATATATCCCTGGCAAAGCTGGCGGATGTAATTGTTATTGCTCCCGCAACCGCAAATATAATTGGAAAGCTTGCAAATGGCATTGCAGATGATATGCTTTCCACCACAGTCATGGCAACTAAGGCAAAGGTTATGATTGCTCCGGCAATGAATACCAATATGTATGAGAACCCCGTTCTTAAAAGGAATATAAAGCTTCTTTCGGAGCTTGGATATATTATGATTCCGCCAACGGAGGGGCGTCTTGCCTGCGGTGATGTCGGGAAGGGAAAGATGGCTGAACCTGCTGTTATTGAGGAATCAATTATTGATTTGCTTAACCCGAAGCAGGATATGGCAGGCAGAACTGTCCTTGTGACTGCGGGGCCTACAAGAGAAGCTATCGATCCTGTAAGGTTCATATCCAACAATTCAACAGGGAAAATGGGATACGCAATTGCCAGGCAGGCAGCATTAAGGGGAGCAAAGGTCTATTTGGTCTCAGGGCCAACGAATCTTGATACACCCATTGGTGTGGAAAGATACAATGTCATATCTGCTGAGGAAATGTACGGCAAGGTAATGGAGCTTTTCCCGAAGTGTGATATAGTAATCAAGGCTGCTGCAGTAGCCGATTATGCACCAATGACTTCATACAGCCAGAAGGTGAAGAAGTCAGGAAACCAGCTTGAACTGAAGCTTAAGAAGAATCCGGATATACTTTATGAGCTCGGGAAAATCAAAGGTGATAGAATACTTGTAGGCTTTGCCATGGAGACTGAAAACCTTGTAGAGAATGCCGCAGAAAAAGTAAAGAAAAAAAACCTGGATTTTATTGCAGCTAATGATTTAAACGAGGCGGGAGCAGGTTTCGCAGCGGATACAAATGCGGTAAAGCTTATTGACAGGGAAGGAAATATCGAGAACATTCCACTTAAAATTAAGGACGAGATTGCAGATATAATTCTTGATAGGATAATAAATTTAAAGCGTACATAGCAGTACGCTTTTAAGTTATGTGCAGTACTGAGGATACCGGATTGCATTGGAGGAAATCAAAATGGAAAGAAAAATGTACGCAGAGGTCATAGTGTCCAATAAGTGCAAAGAAACCGACAGAGCATACAGCTATCTGGTGCCTGAAAACATGAAGGAGTCAATCCGGGTAGGCAGCAGGGTAATTGTGCCTTTTGGCATGGGTAATAAGCAGACAGAGGGGTATGTGGTGGAATTGAAGGACAGTATAGACTTTGCGTCCTCAAAGATAAAGTCCGTAGCCAGACTGCTGGATGAGGAGCCGGTAATGTCCCCCAAGCTTGTAGAATTGGCAAAATGGATGAAGGAAAAATACGTATGTTACCATATTGATGCTATACAGGCCATAGTGCCTTCTCCGGTAAGGACAAAAAGCAGCTATAACATTGAGCTTTCCGGCTGTGAACAAAATTTAGAAAAGCTTGAAAAACTGAATTCAAACATCATTATGGAAATAGTGGAGTTTCTTGAGGAAAATTCGGGAAGTGCCAAACTGGAAGACATAAAAGAGTATTTCGGAGACAGGAAAATAGATTATTATATCAGGAAGCTTATTGAAACAGAGGTGGTAAAAAAGGTCCAGATAATAGGCAGAAAAATCGGGGAGAAAAGGCAGAAGCTCCTGTACTTATCTGAAGATAAAAATATACAGATAAAGAAGACTGCAAGCAAACAGAGGGAGGTATATGAACTGCTTCTCAAGTGTCCTGGTATATCCCTTGCAAAGCTTAAGGAAGCTTGCGGAGATTGCGATCCAGCTGTCAAAGCTATGGAGAAAAAGGGATATATTAGAATTGAAGAAACGGATGAATACAGGCAGGTCAACTCCAAAACATATGCGGAAAAAAGACATGAACTGACTTCTGATCAGAATAAAGCCCTGTCAGATATCAGGAACTGCTTTTCCAACGGTAAGGATGTTTTACTCTTTGGAGTAACCGGCAGCGGCAAGACTGAGATTTATCTTGAATTGATTGAAGAGTATCTGTCAAGGGGAAAAGACGCTATAATGCTTGTACCCGAAATTTCCTTGACACCTCAAATGGTCTCAAGATTCAAGAACCGTTTCGGTGACAATATTGCTGTCTTGCACAGCAGCCTTTCGGAGGGGGAAAAATATGACGAATGGAGAAAAATCAGGGCCGGTATTGTTAAAGTAGCTATTGGTGCAAGATCGGCAGTTTTTGCTCCCTTTAAGGAATTGGGAATTATCATAATTGATGAAGAGCATGAGCACACATACAAATCAGGAATAAAGCCCAAGTATTTAACCCGGGAGGTAGCAGAGAAAAGATGCCGGCTTGAAGGTGCAAACCTTCTTTTGGGTTCGGCTACCCCTTCCATTGAGACCTATTACAGAGCACAGACCGGAGATCTGGGAATGGCAGAATTGGGTTCAAGGGCAAACGGCAGTCCTATGCCTGAAGTAGAAGTAGTGGATATGCGGGAAGAGCTTGAGTCCGGCAACAGGACAATATTCAGCAGGAGCCTTACTGATGCCATATTGGATAACCTTAAGAACAGGGATCAAATGATATTATTCCTGAACAGAAGAGGCCACTCCACCTTTGTATCCTGCAGACAGTGCGGAATAGTGATGAAATGTCCAAGATGCAGTATTTCACTGACCTATCACATGAAAAGTGAAAAGCTGGTTTGCCATTACTGCGGATTTGAAAGGGATAATCCCACAATATGCCCGAAATGCAAGAGTAAGAATATAAAATACTTTGGTGTGGGCACTCAGAAGCTGGAGAAGGAGTTTCAGAAGAAGTTTTCAGCAAAGGATGTGCTGAGAATGGATGCGGATACAACCTCAAGGAAAAATTCCCATCAGGAGATTCTGGACAAATTCAGAAGAAGGGAAGCAAATGTACTATTGGGAACGCAGATGATCTCAAAGGGCCTGGACTTTCCTGATGTTACACTGGTTGGAGTGATTGCGGCAGATACAAGCCTTAATCTGCCTGACTTCAGGTCTGCAGAGCGTACCTTTCAGATAATAGCACAGGTTTCGGGACGCTCGGGAAGAGGCAATAAAACGGGGCGTGTAATTGTCCAGACGTACAGTCCCGAACATTACAGCATAGAATATGCACGATGCCATGATTACAAAGGCTTCTATAATAAAGAGATTACGCTTCGCAAGGAGCTTGGATATCCGCCCTTTTTCAGCATTGCAAATATAATAATCAGCGGTACTTCGGAGGAAGAGGTTATTGCATATGCCAATGAATTAAGCAAATTCCTGGATGAAGCACTTAAAGGGCATAAGGATGCAGAAAAACTGGGACCTGCAGCGGCAGCAATATCACGAATAAAAAACAGGTTCAGGTGGCAGATATTGATTAAGAGCAAGGGGGAGGAAGTGCTGAGGAAAGTGCTTACAGACCTTTCGGAAGCCTATGGTGAAGGCAGGTCAAATGTGAGTATCAGTATGGATTTGAATCCTCAAAGTATGTTATAGTAATAGTAGGCGCCGGATGCCGGATGCGGTATGAGTATTAAGCATAAAAAGCACTTGTGCAGTTACGAAATATATGTAAGTAGTTTTGGGAGGGTATGTATATAAATGGCAGTTAGAACAATAAGAAAAGACGGAGATGAAATTTTACGCAAGATATCAAGAAAGGTAGAGGTCATAGATGATAGGATTCTGACCCTCCTTGATGATATGAAGGATACTATGAAAAAAGCTGAAGGAGTCGGACTTGCCGCTCCACAGGTTGGTGTATTGAGGAGAGTTGTGGTTATAGATGTGGGCGAAGGGCTTATTGAGCTGATAAACCCCGTTATAGTGTATGAAAGCGGGGAGCAGACAGAAGTGGAAGGCTGCCTCAGTATACCCGGAATAAAAGGAAAAGTAAAAAGGCCTGAAAAGGTCATTGTAAGGGCACAGAACAGAAAAGGCGAGACTTTTGAAATGACAGGAACCGAACTATTGGCAGTTGCTTTTTGCCATGAAATTGATCATCTGAACGGTATTCTTTTTACCGATAAAGCAATAACAACCGATAAGGAAGATTAAGCTTCGAAAGGGAAGAAGAAGTATGAGAATAGTTTTTATGGGAACGCCGGACTTTGCAGTTCCCTGTCTCAGAGAGCTGATCGCTCATAAGCATGAAATAGCCGCTGTCGTTACTCAGCCTGACAGGCCAAAAGGAAGGGGCAACAAGCTGGCAGAATCTGCGGTAAAAGTACTTGCCAAAGAAGCAGGAATAGCAATTTTCCAGCCGGAGAAAATAAAGACCGGGGAATTTGTTCAGATACTGAGGGATCTGGCACCGGAGGTTATTATTGTAGTCGCCTTCGGACAGATACTGTCTCAGGAAATACTGGATATCCCCCCTTTTGGATGCATTAATGTACATGCATCTCTGCTTCCGAAATACAGAGGAGCAGCACCCATTAACTGGTGCATAATAAACGGGGATAAAACCACCGGTGTCACTGCCATGTATATGGATAAAGGAATGGATACAGGTGATATTATATTAAAAAAAGAAATTGAAATCGGAGAAGATGAGAATGCAGGGGAGCTGCATGACAGATTGTCGGAGCTTGGAGCTTCAGTTCTATCCGAGACAATGGAGCTTCTGATTGAAGGCAAGATCGAGAGAACGCCCCAGAATAATGAGGAAGCCACTTATGCACCGATAATGACAAAAGAACTGGGCAGGATAGACTGGTCAAAGGATGCGAAAGCCATAAGGAATCTGATTAGGGGAACATACCCATGGCCAGGTGCTTTTTCATCCTATAATGGAAAGACGTTTAAGATATTAAGGGCTCAAGCTTTAGAAGATAATACGGACAGCAGGAAATACGGCTGCGTCAGCAGTGTCCGTAAAGACAGCATAGTTGTAAGCTGCGGCAGCGGAAGCCTTAAAATATTGGAGCTGCAGTTTGAGAATGAAAAACCTATGAGCGTGGAGGCATATCTTAGAGGGCATAATATTACTGCAGGTACAATATTGGGAGAATAGACACTGGACACAAGGCTGCGAGGTTCCGCGGCAGTGATGGACAACGAATAATGAGCAATAAGTTAATAATATTTGACTGATAATGGAGGTAAAAATATGTTTTATGGTTATGGTTTTGATCCGACTTTTATTTTGATATTACCGGCAATAATACTTGCCGCATATGCGCAGTCCAAGGTATCCTCTACCTTTAATAAATACCTCAGAGTCAGGAACAGCTATGGGCATACGGGATATGAGGTTGCCAGAAGGATACTGGATATAAACGGACTTCAGGATGTTCCGGTGGAGCTTGTCCGGGGAAGGCTTTCTGATCATTATGATCCAAGAACGAGAGTTCTTAGATTGTCCCAGGATGTATACAACAGTAATTCCCTTGCTTCTGTTGGTGTAGCTGCTCATGAGTGCGGCCATGCAATACAGCATTCGGAAGGATATGCGCCGCTTGTTATAAGAAATGCGATAGCCCCTGTGGCCTCTTTTGGATCTCAGGCAGCGTGGCTTTTTATTATAGCGGGATTTATTTTTAGCTGGGTGAATCTTATAGACGTAGGAATACTTTTGTTTTCGGCAGCGGTGGCATTTCAGGTTATAACACTTCCGGTGGAATTCAACGCAAGCAGCAGAGCAATAGCCCTTTTGGAAGGCAACGGATTGGTACCGTCAGACGAAATAGGGCCCGCAAGAGAAGTTTTGAATGCTGCGGCACTTACATATGTAGCGGCAACTTTTGCGGCTGTTATGCAGTTGGTGAGGCTTCTGGTTCTGAGAGGCAGAAGGGATTAGAGGTATATTATTCGGGCTACAGATAGGAATAATACTATCTGTAGCTTTTACGTTAATATGTTATGAATAGGGATATTGGGGAATGCAAAGTACCGACGTGGAAAACATACTTCCCCTACAGTCGGAGCACTTCACAAACCCCCGCATATATGAAGGAGTATTACTTATGAAAAAAATTGACCTGGCCAGAGACGCAGCAGTAAGGACAGTACACAGAGTGCTGAGGGAAGGTGCCTATTCCAACATTGCCCTGAAGGAGGAACTGGATAAAGACAGGCTTGAAAGGGTTGACAAAGCTCTTGTCACCGAAATAGTAAACGGCACTTTGAGAAACCTTACCCGTATTGACTGGATAATATCCCGTTTCATAAAAATGAAAAGCATTGACCCATGGATTGAAGACATTATCAGGTGCGGGATATACCAGATAATATTTTTGGATAGAATACCTGACTCGGCAGTATGCAACGAAAGTGCCGAGCTTGCAAGGAAATACGGGCATGAAGGAACTGTCAGGCTTGTAAACGGAGTACTTAGAAATATAAGCAGAAAAAAGGAAAAGCTGGAATATCCGGATAAAAGCAAGAATCCAGCCTTATACCTGTCGATATTTTATTCTCATCCTGAATGGATAGTAAGGAGATGGATCAGGGATTACGGTTCGGAATTCACTGAAGCCCTGCTGAAGGCAAATAATGAAAAACCTCCATTCACAATACGCTGCAACAGGCTTAGAATTGAGAAAAAGAGTCTTTTGGCAATACTTGCGGAAGAGGGTATTGAATACGCTGACGGCAGCTATAATGCAGAAGCAATTAACATAAGGGGAACCTCCTCCATAGAAGCAAAGGAATCCTTTAAGAAGGGTTATTATCAGGTGCAGGATGAAAGCTCCATGCTGGTGGCCCACATTGTAGATCCGAAGCCGGGAGATAAAGTCCTTGACATATGCAGTGCACCCGGAGGGAAGACTACCCATATGGCGGAGTTAATGGACAATAAAGGGGAGATTGTGGCCAGGGATGTTCACAGGCATAAGCTCAGGCTTGTGGAGGAAAACTGTGCCAGGCTCGGGGTAAGCATTGTAAGAACTGAAATCTTTGATGCAATGGTTGAGGACAGGGATTCCATCGGAAAATATGACAGGGTTCTTCTGGACGCACCCTGCAGCGGTTTCGGCGTAATGAGGAGAAAGCCCGATCTTAGATGGAAGAAGGATCTGAATAACTTAAAGGATTTGGTTGATATGCAGAGGAGGATGCTGGAGCTGGCTTCCGGATATGTAAAGCCGGGAGGGAAATTGATATACAGCACATGTACCGTAAACAGAGCAGAAAACCTTGAAGTGGTGAGGGACTTTCTGTCAAACGACCTGCAGTTTCAGATGGAAAGCATTATAGGGCAGGTACCGGAAAAGCTGGAGAATGACAGTGCACATATGGGATATCTTGAGCTATATCCGAATGTCCACGGCACGGATGGATTTTTTATAGCTAAAATGGGAAAGAGGTAGTTGAATTTGCTGGATAAGAAGAATATAAAAGACCTGGGATTTGATGAGCTTGAAATATATATTAAAGAGAACCGGCTGCCCAGATTCAGAGCTGCTCAGGTTTTCGAATGGATTTATAAGGATGCGGCTTCATTTCGGGAAATGACCAATCTGCCTAAGAACCTGATTGAACAGCTGGAAGGTGACTTCTATATCGGCAGGGCATATATCGCCGCGATGCAGCACTCAAAAACAGACAATACCAGAAAGTACCTGATTTGCTTTGAAGATGGTAATGCTGTAGAGTGTGTGCTCATGGACTACAGCTACGGAAAAACCCTCTGTATATCAACGCAATTTGGCTGCAGAATGTCCTGTGAGTTCTGTGCTTCAACAACGGGGGGGCTTATCAGGTCCATGACCAGCGGAGAAATGCTTGAGGAGGTAATGGCTGTATCCCGGGATATCGGAGAAAGAATAGGCAATATTGTACTTATGGGTACGGGGGAACCCTTTGACAACTATGATCAGGTTATGAAGTTCATAAGGACAATTAATCATCCCAAGGGGCTGAATATAGGTCAAAGGCATATTACTCTTTCAACCTCAGGAATTGTTCCGAGGATATATGATTTTGCCGATGAAAAGCTTCAGTGCACACTGGCGATATCCCTGCACGCAGCTGATGATGAGGCCAGGAGCAGAATAATGCCTGTGAATAGGAAATACAACATTGAGAAGCTTATGGAAGCATGCAGGTATTATATAAATATGACAAATAAGCGGATTACCTTTGAATATGCATTGATAAAAGATGTCAACGACAGTATTAAGGATGCCCATAAATTGGGAACACTGTTAAAAGGAATGCTCTGCCACGTGAATCTTATTCCGGTGAATAAGGTGGAGGGCAAGAATTTTTTAAAAGCTTCCAAAGAGAAGATAAATTCATTTAAGACAGCTCTTGAGGGCTTCGGAATTGAAACAACCGTCAGGAGGGAGCTTGGCAGTGAAATTGATGCAGCCTGCGGGCAGCTGAGACAGAAGCATATAAGCCGGCAGTGAGTCACAAATATTTGATTTTGTTAGAGGTTTTTTATATGTTTTGTCGAAATATTTTTTATTGTAATGAAAACCGAAAGTTATTTTTTAATTCGGTTAACAGTTTATTTGAGGTGATTTAATGAGGTCAGCCGGAAGGACGGACATTGGTCTGGTCAGAAAAGTAAATGAGGACAGATTTCTATGTGAAAAACTTGAAAACATCGATGGTACATATTTATACATTGTAGCTGACGGCATGGGAGGACATAATGCAGGAGAGGTAGCAAGTTCAATGGCGGTACAGGAGGTAGCTGCTTACATAAGAAATAGTATTGAGACCCTTATGCGGGGAGATGAAGAGATCAAGGAACTGGTAAGAAATGCAATTATATATGCCAACGAAATGGTTTACAAGACATCTATACTTAACAGCAACTGCCTTGGTATGGGAACAACACTTTCAATGGTGCTTGCAAAGGACAGCAGCATATATATAGGACACGTTGGGGACAGCAGAATATACCGCATCAGGGGGAAAGACATATCAAGGCTTACTGAGGACCATTCCCTGGTTGCAGAGCTGGTAAAGAGAGGTACCATAAAACCTGAGGATGCATTCAATCATCCACAGAAAAATGTCATTACAAGAGCTCTTGGAACGGAATATTCAATTGAACCGGACGTGTACCAGTATGATATGAAGTACGGCGATCTTATACTGATTTGCACTGACGGGTTGACAAATGCGGTGTGTGAAGAGGATATAACCCGTGTAATGGATGACGCTTCTGATTTAAACGGGGCTTGTGAGCTTCTGATAGAAAAAGCCAAGGAAAAGGGCGGCTATGATAACATAACAGCCGTGGTTATTCAGATGTGTAAGGGTGGTGAAGATGATGATAGGTAGGGTATTGGGAGATAGATATGAAGTATTGGAAAAAATCGGCGGCGGCGGAATGGCTTTGGTTTATAAAGCAAAATGCAGACTACTGAATAGATTTGTAGCTATAAAGGTTTTAAGGCCGGAATTCACCGAAGATGAGGAATTTGTCAAGAAGTTCAGGAGAGAAGCACAATCGGCAGCCAGTCTTTCTCATCCGAATATAGTCGGGATTTATGATGTGGGAACTGAAAACAACAGCTATTATATAGTTATGGAGTACGTCAAGGGGCAGACACTTAAAGAGCTTATAAAGAGCAAGGGGACCTTGGGGGTGGAATATTCCACCAATATCGCAATTCAGATATGTTACGCATTGGATCAAGCCCACAAAAACAATATAGTTCACCGTGATATAAAATCTCACAATATACTGATCCGGGAAGACAACTCTGTGAAAGTCACGGATTTTGGAATAGCCAGAGCCGTGTCTTCAAGTACCATAACAAATACAGGCAACGTAATCGGCTCTGTGCATTATTTCTCACCCGAACAGGCAAGGGGAGGATATGTCGACGAGAAGTCGGATATTTATTCACTTGGAGTCGTAATGTATGAAATGCTTACGGGAAGACTTCCGTTTGAAGGTGAATCTCCTATTGCTGTAGCTCTGAAGCATATACAGGAAGAGCCGGAGCTTCCTTCCAGGATTAACTCCAGGATACCGAAGGCCATAGAAGCAATAATAATGAAGTGTATGGAAAAGGAAGTATCTAAAAGGTATAACAGCGCGTCAGAGATAATAAATGACCTTAGACAGTCATTGGTAATGCCTAATGGAGACTTTGTTAAGAAAAACAGGTATAGCGATGAAAGTACCAGGGTCCTTGAGCCTATTAAAATAATTGACAGGGAAGTAGCAGCCGAGATTAATGAGGAACCGGAAAGCAAGGAATCGAATGAAGTAAAGGAAGAAAAAATCGTAATCGATGATTATTCAGTTGATCCAATCCCAAAAGTACCTGAAGGAAAGGATAAGCCTATACAGAATAAGAGGAGCATTAAATTTACTATTATTGCTATTTTTGGGGGATTGCTGCTGGCTTTGCTGCTGGGCGGAGGAATATTGTTCGTTAACAGTCTCTTTACCGTAAAGGAAGTGGAGGTTCCTGACATAAGGAACAATAGCGAAGAAGAGGCAAGGGAAAAGCTCAGTGCTCTCAGCCTTATACTTGAAGTAACCGAAAGAGTGTTTAACAAGGATATTCCCGAAGGAAGCATTATCAGCCAAAATCCTAAGCCCAACGAGAAGAACAAGATAACCAATCCCGTAAAAGTAGTTGTAAGCAAAGGGCCAAGGAAGGTTACAGTCCCGAAGCTTGAAGGTGAAAGCTATGACAAGGTTAAGCTCATACTTGAAGGCGAGGGGCTGGTTGAGGGTACCTTTGACCAGGAATACAGCGAATATCCCAATGGTTTTGTCATCAGGCAGAGTATAGCTCCGGGAATCAGTGTGGATGAAGGGACTACAATAGACTATGTAATAAGTATAGGGCCTGAAAAATTCATAATGCCCTCTTATCTTGGAGCTGATATTGAAGATGTTAAGACGGATCTTATTATCAAAGACCTGATATTGGGAAACATATCCTATGAAAGCAATAGTGATAAGCCTGCAGATACGGTGCTGGAACAGAGCATAAGACCGGGCACCGAGGTCAGCAGGAAGAGTGTAGTTGATTTTGTCGTCAATAACTATAAGCCGGAGCCTGCACCCTCCAGCTTCAAGCTTCATTTCTCACTGCCGCCGGAGCTTATGAGTATGAAGGTAACAGTATATAAAGTACAGAATGAAATAAGCAGCAAAATATATGAAAGTATCCACAAATCAACAGACAGTCCTCTGGAAATACCGGTAAGCGGTGAAGGGAATGTAATTTTTGAAGTTTATATAAATGACAGCTTGCATAAAAGCGTAGCGCACAACTTTTAACGAGGAGGAAGGGTATGCAAAAAGGTGTTATAGTAAAAGGCATCGGCGGATTCTACTATGTTGAAACAGCAGAAGGGGTATACGAATGCCGCGCCAGAGGTAAATTCAGGTTGGAGAGCATAACACCTTTAATAGGGGACCATGTTGAAATTGAAGTTGATGCAGGAAGTCTCCAGGGTTATATAATCAACATTCTGGAGAGGAAAAACCAGCTGATACGGCCGACTGTTGCCAATATTGACCAGGCAGTGATAGTGTTTGCGGCAAAAAAGCCTGATATAAACATGGTGCTCATGCAGAAATTCCTGGTTTATTCGGAGTTTAAGAATCTGAATGCTGTAGTTTGTATAAACAAAATTGATTTGGACCCGGAGGGTCACTATCTTGATGTGGTCAGGATGCTTGAGAGTGTTCCTTATAAGGTTATAACCACAAGTGCGAAGGCTAATTTCGGGATAGAACAGCTGCAGGAAATGCTTAAAGATAAGGTTTCGGTTTTCGCAGGCCCCTCAGGTGCAGGAAAGTCATCGCTGCTGAACTGCATTCAACCGGGGCTTAGGCTCAAGACCGGAGACCTGAGCAAAAAAATAGACAGAGGTACGCATACTACGAGGCATGCGGAGCTTATTAAGCTTGAAGAGGGCGGAATGGTAGCGGATACTCCGGGGTTTACCTCTCTTGATATAGGTGAACTGGAGCTTACAAAGCTTGAAAGCTGCTTCCCGGAATTTGAAAGCTACAAGAATTGCCATTTCATAAATTGCAGCCATGATAAGGAACCCCAATGCGGGATAAAAGAAGCAGTACTCGAGGGTAAGATACACAAAATAAGATATGATTTCTATATATCTCTGTTAAATGAATTAAAGAGTACTGGGGGGAGGAAGTATAAATGATTAAGATTGCGCCATCTATTTTATCTGCAGATTTTGCGAATCTGGAGAGGGATATAGGGATAGTGGAGAGGGCAGGTGCTGACTGGCTTCACGTTGATGTCATGGACGGGCATTTTGTTCCGAATATAACCATAGGCCCGGCTGTTGTAAAAAGCTTGAGAGCAAAAAGCAGCCTGTTTTTTGATGTACATCTTATGATTGAAAATCCTGAGTTATACATAAATGATTTTGCGGAAGCCGGTGCCGATATCATTACAGTTCATGCAGAGGCTTCCGTACACCTGCACAGGCTGGTACAAATGATAAAGGCAAAGGGCCTGAAAGCGGGTATGGCATTGAATCCGGCTACTCCTGTCAATGTACTGGAGCATATCATAGAGGATTTGGACATGGTGTTGATTATGAGTGTAAACCCCGGCTTTGGAGGACAAAGATTCATTAATTCTGCTTATGAAAAGATATCCACGGTAAGAAGCCTCATCGAGAATAAGAATCTTTCCGTTGATTTGCAGGTTGACGGAGGAATAGGCCCTGACAATGTCAGACAGGTTGTCGGGAGCGGAGCTAATATAATTGTTGCAGGTTCGGCAATTTTCAACTCGTCGAACATACCTGAAACAATAAGAATTATGAAGGAAGCAGGCATAAGGAAATAATGAAAACTGTGATAATAAGCGGCGGTGAAATAAAGGATTATGAATTCTGCAGAGGGATTGTCAGGTCTGCAGACAGGATTATATGTGCAGACAGCGGTACAAGGCACGCAATGAATATGAAGCTGATTCCTGATGTAATAATAGGAGACATGGATTCATCGTCAGATAAATATATAGATTTTTTCAGAAAAAAAGGCGTTGAAGTCATACAATACCCCAAGGAGAAGGATAAGACCGACACACAAATATGTGTGGAATACGCACTGGACTTCTCGACAGAAATAATAATGCTGGGAGCAACAGGGTACCGGATTGACCACATGCTGGCAAATATCTCCCTGCTGATGCTTGGAATCCGGCGGAACATACCCATAAGCATTATAGACAGCAAGAATCTTATCAGGATGATTGTGGATTCCATTACGCTGAAGGGGAAGAAAGGTGAATTATTCTCTCTTATACCCTATACCGAGAAAGTAGAAGGACTGAGTACCAGGGGAGCTCATTATGAGCTTGAGGATGCGGTTATGGAGCTGGGGAATCCGTACGGTATCAGCAATTACTTTGAAGAAGAAACCGTAAGGATAACCATTAAAAAGGGCTGTCTGCTGGTAATTAAGTCGGAAGATTAGGGAATTAAGGCCGGGAGAACAAAAAATCAGCTTGTCGGCATGAAAAATCCGTATCAAATATGACTCTGCATTAGTATTATATAATGTAGGGTTTTATATTTTTTTTGTCATTATTCCGTCAGGAGGATTTATCGATGAGGTATACATATAAGAGATATGCCGGTTGCTTGTGTATCATACTGTCTGTCTTCCTTGTTTCAAGATTCATGCCGCTGTTTCTATGGTATTTGGCCGTGGCTGCAGTTATTGCAATGATTGGATTTCTGCTGTACAATTGCTTTTTTATATAGCTTCATATATAGAATAGGAGGAATGGCATCATGAGTTTATTAAAAAGAAAAAAACTGATTGGCTTCCTTGCATTCTGCATAGGGCTGGGAATACTCTTTGCCGTCCTGGTTCCTACAATAGGCTGGGTAACGTTCTCGGCAATCTGTCTTATTGGCATCGGAATATTTCTTATAAAATATTGAAAAGATGTTATTTCAAAAAAGACAAAAAGCGCTGAATCGCGCTTTTATTTACGATTATATTGCTCTCTGTACTTTACCCGATCTTAAACATCTGGTGCATACATGCAATCTTTGTGGAGTACCGTTTACAACGGCTTTTACAGTTCTGACGTTAGGCAGCCAGATCCTGCGGCTATGTCTGTTTGAGTGGCTTACCTTGTTTC
>Ga0208695_1000482_pt1 | contig 43035 bp, 37 predicted proteins | sample AD_UKC111_MetaG_FD_184449 | JGI IMG/M metagenome (GOLD analysis project Ga0208695, IMG submission 184449) | Active sludge microbial communities of municipal wastewater-treating anaerobic digesters from Hong Kong - AD_UKC111_MetaG (SPAdes)... | ecosystem: Engineered > Bioreactor > Anaerobic >... | reverse complement strand
TGCAGATTTGATGTAATGGAAATACTAATTGATGGTGAGGATAATTACAGGATAAATCTGATTAAGGATGCCTTCCAATATTCAGGAAGGTACGGATATTAAAGAAAGGAAGCTTTTATATGCTGCTTAGCAATTCACTGGCTATTTCCCATGAGATTATCAGAAAAGTGGTTAAGCAGGGAGATATTGTTGCAGATGCCACAATGGGAAACGGAAATGATACATTGCTCCTCGCAGGACTGGTTGGTAGGAACGGAAAGGTGTATTCCTTTGATATACAGGATGCGGCATTGATAAATACAGAGAAAAAGCTGAAGGAAAATGGTGTCTCGGATATTGTTGAACTGATAAAGGACGGCCATGAGAATATCGATGCCTATGTACCCAAAGGAATAAAAGCGGTAATGTTCAATTTGGGCTATCTTCCCAAGGGGGACCATAGTATCGGCACAAAGGCCTGCACAACTATAGAAGCACTGAAAAAGTCCATGGAGCTGCTTATGGACGGCGGTATCATTACGATGGTCATATATTACGGAGGGGACAGCGGCTTTGAAGAGAAGGAGGCAGTGCTGGAGTATATAAGGACTATTGACTGCAGAAAATACTCAGTACTTGTATGTGATTTTGTGAACCAGATAAACTGTCCTCCAATTGCGGTATGTATAGAGAAATTATAAATATGTATAAAAATGGTAATAAAGTCATGGTAAAAATAGTACTTGCTCAGCTTATTCAAAAAATGAAAGGCTGATATAATAAAAAAGACAAGCATAGTCTTGTTGTAGCACCTCCCGGCCTGGTGTGAAAGGAGGGAAAAGAATCACTATGAAACGCAGTTGTAAAAGAACATTGCAGTATGTGTTTAAAGTGATGGGCACCCTTACAATCTCAACATTGATCAGGTTGGTTGCTATTGCATTGGCAGCGGTATTGCTGGTAAACTATGCGAAATTCACTCCGAGGGAATTTTTAGAGCTGATACATACAATCATTGCTTGATAGATGATTGAGATAGAAAAAACGGACACTCATGGAGGAGCCTATGAGGCTACACGCCATAGCCGCTAATAAGGCCAGGCCGGTGCTGTTTTCCCGAGAGGGCAGCATGATGAAGTGAGTGTCCTTTATTTTTTGCAATTCACTATTTGTTTTGTAAAGGCTGAACAAAAGCATTGAAAAATTGTAGAAAATTTGATTATTATGATAGAATTTGGCGCGAAATTAAAATTTCGCGCCAAATTATGCTGTTTATGCATGAAAATATTCTACTTCCTGATATTCTGAATAGATTAATATTAAATAATATATCAGGAGGTGCATTATGAATTTGAGGATCACGAAGAATAAATACATCTTGAATATAATGCTGGTTATCCTTGTTGTCAGTGTTTCGCTGATATACAATTATGCAGCATACGACCGGATTTTAAATGTATTCAGAAACAACAACAGGGAGCTTCCCATATACTGTGTGGATACCCCGGAAAAGAAGGTGGCAATATCCTTCGATGCGGCATGGGGGGCGGACTATACGGAAAAATTGCTGAAAATACTTAAGAATTATGATGTGAAGACTACTTTTTTTCTGGTTGGATTCTGGGTGGATAAATATCCCGAGATGGTAAAGCGAATTGATGAGGAGGGCCATGAAATCGGCAACCATTCATCAAGGCATCCGCATATGTCACAGCTCTCAAAAGAGCAGATCATAGATGAGCTTGCAAAGACCTCGGAGAAAATTGAAGCTATTACAAATAAAAAGGTGACTTTATTCCGCCCTCCTTTCGGTGATTATAACAACAGGCTTATAGAAACCGCAAGAGCTATGGGTATACAAGTTATACAGTGGGATGTGGATTCTCTTGATTATAAGGATTACGGGGCTGATGCAATAGTAAAGCGGGTGCTCTCGAAGGTCAGGAGCGGATCGATAGTGCTGTTTCACAATAATGCCACCTATACGGCGGATGCACTTCCCATTATACTTGAAAACCTGCAGAAGGAAGGGTACAAGATAGTGCCGGTGTCTGAGCTTATTTATAAGGAGAATTATTATATCGATCACACCGGCATGCAAAAGCTGATTAGATGAATAATAATTGACGGATACTGTATAATTAATGTTATACTCATAATAAATCAGCATAGATATCACGAAGGAGGATTACCGTGTCAAAAATTGAATTGGTGGCACCCTGCAATTTTGCGGTAGAAGCGATACTGTCCAGGGAAATAAAGAATCTGGGTTATGAAATAACAAAAGTGGAAGACGGAAGAGTCTCATTTATGGCGGATGAAGAAGGAATATGCAGATCGAATCTGTGGCTTCGCACCGCTGAAAGAATACTTGTTAAAATAGATGAGTTTGAAGCTCTTACCTTCGAGGAGCTTTTTGAAAAGACAAAGAGGCTCCAGTGGCATCGTTGGATACCCAAAGATGCGGAATTTCCTGTAGCTAAGGCTTCATCGATAAAGTCAAAGCTGTTCAGCACTTCTGATATTCAGTCAATAGTAAAGAAGGCCGTGGTGGAAAGTCTGAAATCCAAATACAAGCAGCAATGGTTTGAAGAAACAGGAGAGCGCTTTCCCATACATGTTTTCCTTAACAGGGATAAGGCATCACTGTATTTGGATACAAGCGGTTTATCCCTTCACAAAAGAGGCTACAGGGAATTATCAAATGCCGCTCCAATAAAGGAGACCCTTGCTGCCGCCATGGTGCTGCTTACGCCATGGAAAGCTGACAGGGCCTTTATTGATCCCTTATGCGGTTCAGGGACAATTCCTATCGAAGCAGCCATGATCGGGCTCAATATTGCACCGGGGCGCGGAAGGAGCTTTGTATCAGAAAACTGGAGATGGATAGGCAGCAGGTTGTGGAATGAGGCAAAGGAGGAAGCCGGGTCCATTGAAAGACGTGATGGCACCCTTAATATACAGGGGTATGACATTGATGAGAGTGCTCTTAAGGTAGCAAGAATAAACGCGAAGATGGCAGGCCTTGAGGATAAGCTTCATTTTCAGAAAAGAGATATTAGTGAGTTAAGCAGCAAGGAAAAGTATGGCTTTATAGTGACAAATCCTCCATACGGTGAAAGGCTTTCTGACATTAAAAGCGTGGAGGGGTTGTACAAAGAAATGGAGAAGGTATTTTCAAGGCTTGAAACATGGTCCTTTTATATAATCACTTCCCATGAAGGCTTTGAAAAGTTTTTCGGAAGAAGGGCAGATAAAAAAAGGAAGCTTTATAACGGAATGATGAAGACTGATTTATATCAGTTTTTCGGCCCGAAGCCGCCAAGGCAAGTTGAAAAAATTGGTGAATAGCCCGGTCAATTATCATGCTCCCTTAATATAATGTATAAGGGGAGGGAGTTATGATGGATAGAAAGTTTATCAAACAGCTCAGGAAGGTGCTTGTGCTGGAAGCGTTCGTTCATGGTGCTTCATCTTTATCAAAGGTCCTTGATGCTGCCGAGAGTGATTTGGTGGATATATTGAAATATTTTGATAAGAAAGTAAGCAAAAAGCAGCTTCCGGAGGGTAAGCCGAATAAAAAATGAGATAATTAGCTTTATACAGCCAGGAAACCATACATAAATAAATGGCTGTATGCCAAATATATAATAACGAGGAGAAAAGATACCCAACACGAGTGTCCGCCGTATTCTGTATGCCCTCGTATAAACACTGTGCAGATCTAACTTTAGGCCGGGAGTTGGTAAAATGAACGTGGACAGTCATGAAGGAATAGGAGTAACAGCAGATCCGCAAAAGGTAAAACCGGGGATGATATATGTTGATTTGTCATGCAGAAGGAACAGAAGGCGTATATATGAAGCCTACGAAAAGGGCGCATATATGATATTTACTCCCTACAATATATCAGATCCTGCATTGCCGGTGATAAAGGTTGAGAGCCCCAGAGATACGCTTTGTATGCTGTTCGAAAAATTCTTCGAGAAGCAGAAGAGAAATGCAAAGCTAATCGGAGTATTTGGCGAAAGTGACAAAAGCATATTGGTTGAGATGCTGCAGAGTATTTTTTCAAGAAGAGATGACAGCAGGTTCATTATGGACATCATTCCTATAACTATTAATACAAATGAAAACAACCTTTTTTATCTTGACAGTATAAATTTTGACAGTGCAATAATGACTGACAGGTGTACCTTGGGTAAATGCTGCGGGAATAAGCCGGCAGCTGATTTTATCTACGGGCTGACTGACGGAAGGGCAGTAATAATGAACAATGACGAGTATCATGATAAAAAAGCGGCAGAAAACTTCACGAAGACAGGTTTCATCACATACGGACTGAATAAAAAAGCTGTTGCAACAGCATCGAGTATTGATGTTGATGAGATAACCTGCTTCAACTATTGCATACAGAGAAGATTTCTGTCCGGAAGCGGTGCAATGATTGAACCCTTCGAAATACCTGTGCGTTTGAAGGCCCTGGGAAGCCACAGTATATATAATGCATTGGCGGCAATTACCTGCGGCCTTTATTATGACTTGGATATTTCAGACATCAAAGAGTCAATAGAAAGCTATAAGGGCTCAGCCAGGCATTTCCAGAAAATATATGAGAATGGCTTTACTGTTATAGATAATTACTGCAATTCAGCTTATGACTATACTGCAGCTTTTGATTCAATTCAAATATTGAGCTATGAGAATCTTGTACTTGTGATTTCAGTTTCACAAGATGTGAATATGCACTTTCATGAAGAAAAAGCCGGTCTTATAGCCGAATGGGTAAGGATACTGAAGTGCAAGGAGGTAATCCTGACCAGCTGTATGGACGGTGATTCCCATTTTGAGGCACTTCCTCTGAAAAGCATGAGAATATACAAAAAAGTTTTCAGGGAAAATGACATTTCATTCAGATATTATCATTTGCTGCATCATGCCATTGAAAAGGGCCTGTCGCTGGTTAACAGGAATGATTTGCTGGTATTGCTGGGAAGTGAAGAGATGGATGCAGCAGGCAGGATTGTAAATAAGCTGCTGGGAGCAATGAAGAAAAAGAATTAGAAATAACAAGGAATTATAGCAATGGAATGCTGTATCCGATAAGGACATAGCATTCCATTGTTTATTGCTATGCTAAAAATAATTCATATTATATGTTTGTAGTGAATATATATCCTTTAGATTAAACCTGAAATACACAAGAACAGGAAAGGAGCGGGGCTTATGACTGATAAAGTCATCGAGAGCAACAATGTTACCGTATACGGGACGGTAACTTCCAAACCGGAATTCAGCCACGAAATGTACGGCGAGGGTTTTTATACGGTATATCTAGAGGTTCCGAGGCTTAGTGATATTTCCGATACGCTTCCGATAACGATATCGGAGAGACTTGTGCAAGGGCTCAATATTGATGTGGGGTCAACTCTTCTTGTTGAAGGGCAGCTTAGATCATACAATAAATATCATGAAGGGAATAATAAACTTATACTTACTGTATTTGCGAGAAATTTGAAGACAACTGACCAGGATGTAAAGAATCCAAACCAGATTTATCTGGACGGCTATATATGCAAGAAGCCTGTATACAGGACTACGCCCTTTGGACGCGAGATAACGGATATGCTGCTGGCCGTTAACAGGCCATATAACAAGTCTGACTACATACCGTGCATTGCATGGGGCAGAAATGCAAGATATTCGGAAAACTTGAAGGTAGGAGACCGGATTAGGATTTGGGGCAGGATACAAAGCCGCGATTATCAGAAAAAAATATCAGAGGATGAGGTAATAACCAGAACGGCATATGAGGTATCAATCTCGAAAATGGAAGTGTTCGGCGGGGAAACGGAAGAGAAAAAAGATAATTCAGATGAAGAACCGGAGGAATAGAAGGAAAAGCGCAGGGACAATGCGCTTTTTTTATTTTCTATTTATATTTGAAATATTTTATATAGAAGTTATAATTAACTATATGGATAAGCATATAAAAAGGAACGGAGGGGTAGAGTCTATGAAGCTTGAAAAGGGGCTTGTTCAGGTATATATGGGAAACGGAAAAGGCAAGACAACTGCAGCATTAGGCCAAGGGTTGAGATCCTGCGGAAGAGGACTGAAAGTATGCATGGTTCAGTTTTTAAAGGGCGGAGATACAGGGGAGCTCCATAGTGTCGAGAAGCTGTATCCTTTGTTTGAAATATTCCGTTTTGAAAAGGAAAGAGGCTTTTTCTGGACACTTTCCGAACATGAAAAGCGCGAACTGAAGGAGGATATTGACAAAGGATTTGAATTCATAAAAAAAGTGGTGCAGGAAAATTTGTGTGATGTACTTATAATCGATGAATTGTTAGGTGTGCTGGAAAACAAGCTGCTGGAAGTCAATGATGTACTTGAGCTTCTTAAGTCAAAGCCTGTAAATATGGAAATTATTATCACCGGAAGGAAAGCTCCGAAGGAAATAATCGACGCGGCGGACCTGGTAACAGAAATGAAGGAGATCAAGCATTATTTCAGCAGCGGGATTCCTGCAAGGGAAGGCATCGAATCATAGATAATGAAAAGCGGGGATAGAATGATTTCTATGAATAAAGTATATAAAAGCAAATTCAAATATGTTCCGATTCTGATTATGATAGTACTGGGCGCTTCGTTGGGAGGGATAGCCTTTAATGCATTTTTGATCCCCCATAAGCTTTTAAGCGGAGGCGTCAGCGGAGTAGCACTGATATTAAATTACGTTTTTGGGCTGAATCCCGGAGTACTCATATTTATATTCAATATTCCGATATTTCTTGCGGGATACAAATTTATGGACAAGGAATTTATGCTGCTAAGCCTTGTCGGAATGACGGTTTTTTCCGTTTCCATTGATATGTTCTCATTTCTGAAAGAAATTGTTTATATTGATGATACGTTGTTGTCCTGTCTGTACGGGGGTGTGCTGAACGGGATTGGAATGGGCATTGTGTTTAGAAATAGGGCATCCCAAGGCGGAGTTGATATTATCGCAGTTATATTCAAGAAGTATTATTCCATGAATATTGGAAAAACTTCATTAATAATAAATATAATAATAATAGGAATCGCCTCACTCTTTTTCGGACTGGAGCCTGCAATGTACACATTGGTATCAATGTATGTGGCATCTACAGTGCTGGACAAAGTACAGCAGGGCTTTGGAAGCAGTAAATCAGTCATGATTATTACCGACAATGAGCAGCAGGTTGCAGATGCAATACTAAAAACTCTTGACAGAGGGGTTACTTATCTGGAGGGGGAAGGAGCCTACACAGGGAATAAAAAGAGGGTCATATACTGTATAGTAGCACTGAAGCAGCTGGCTAAGCTGAAGCAGATAGTTAACGAGATAGACAGCAGTGCTTTTATGGCGGTAAGCGATACAGCAGAGGTTTTGGGCCACGGCTTCGGTAACAGGGGGATATAAGCAATAGATTCGGGATGCGAAAAGAAAAGCATGTATTGGACAGATGCTCCAATGCATGCTTTTGTTGATGGCAGAATCTTCGCTGATTAAAGATCAAATTCCTTTGCGATAGCTTCAATTGCCTTCTTTTGGTCATCAGGGCTGATAACATATGATATCTTGATTTCTGAAGTTGTTACAATGCTTACAGGTATGTTGTTCTCTGCAAGGAGGTTGAATACTTTAGCAGCAACACCTGACTGAGTGTTCATTCCCAAGCCTACGACAGACAGCTTTGTTATGTTGTCACAGGCTTCATAACTGAAGGTGAATATTTTTTCCTTGAATCTGTCCAGTATCATGGAAGCCTGATAAAGGTCAGTCTTGGGAAGAGTGAAGGATATGCTGACAAGCTTGTTGACCGGGAAGGTCTGGCTTATCATATCAATATTTATGTCTTTGTTAGCGATACTTTGAAATATTTCTGCAATTACCTTGATATCATGGGGTACGCCGTTTAAGGTAATTATTGCTTCGTCATTATTAACTGCCAAGCCGGTTATTGCTGTATTTTCCATAGTATTGTCCATCTCCTTTATGATTGTGCCTGGTATATCACCCGTATTCAGGGCTACAAGAACAGGAACCTTATATTTTTCCGCAAGCTCTATGGATCTTGAATGCATGACACTTGCCCCGGAGCTTGCCATTTCAAGCATTTCTTCATAGCTGATACAGTCAAGCTTCCTTGCTCTTGGATAAAGCCTTGGATCAATGGTATATACACCGTCAACATCAGTATAAATTTCACACTGGGCCCCAAGCTTTGCTGCAAGTGCCACTGCTGTTGTATCTGAGCCGCCTCTGCCAAGTGTAGTAATCTCATTGTATTCATTTACCCCTTGAAAACCTGCAACTATGACAATTTTTCCTTTACTATGCTCTTCACGAATCTTTTCTTCATTAATATCAGATATTTTGGATTTCGTATGAGAGCCGTTCGTTCTTATCCCAACCTGCTGACCAGTAAAAGAAACAGCGTCTGCACCCAAATGGTTAAGTGCAATAGATAATAGTGACATTGAAACCTGTTCCCCCGTCGACATCAAAACGTCCAGTTCCCTTTTATCGGGATCGGGGCTGATTTCATGTGCCATATTTATAAGGTGGTCTGTAGTCTTGCCCATGGCAGAAACTACAATTACCATATCATTGCCTTCAGATTTTCTTTTTACTATGCGTTCTGCTACGTTATTAATCTTTTCGATTGTTTCAACGGAGGTGCCTCCGTACTTTTGTACAATTACTGCCATTTGTGCTCACATCCTAACCTCTTAGATCATCCAGTATTCTTTTCTTATCCTCGTTCATATCCTTAACACTTTTTATCATTCTTGCAGGTATTCCTGCCACAACCGTATCGGGTTCTACATTTTTGGTTACCACTGAACCTGCTGCAACAACTGCTCCCTTTCCTATACGCACACCTTCAAGTACAACAGCATTTGCACCAATAAGGACGTTATCCTCAATGATAACAGGATCGGCACTTGGTGGTTCAAGGACTCCGGCAATCACTGAACCTGCTCCTATATGGCAGTTGCTGCCTATAGTAGCTCTGGCACCAAGTACTGCGTTCATGTCAATCATAGTGTTTTCGCCTATTTCGGCACCGATATTGATAACTGCGCCCATCATGACCACTGCATTCTTGTGTATAAGAACCTTATCCCTTATGACCGCACCCGGTTCAATCCTGGCATCAACATGCCTGGTGTCAAGCAGGGGTATAGCTGAATTTCTTCTGTCGTATTCCAGTTCAAAGCTGCTTATTAAGCTTTTATTGTCTGACAGGAATTTTTCAATATCTGCGTTATCGCCGAACAATACCCAGAAATTATCCGTTCCGTATGCTCTTATGCCGCTCATTGTGACTCCTTTTAAACAGCCGTTGACATAAGCCTTGACAGGTGTTACTTTTTTGGATTCTTTAATATATCTGGCAATTTCATATGGATCAGTAATATCCAATTTTTGATTCATCAAATCAGCTCCTCAAGCATTGTTTTCATGGTGTAATATCCCTTTGGTTTTGAGGCTATATAACGTGCCGCCCTGATCGCACCGCGTCCGAACATGTCACGGGAAAGGGCAGAATGCTTTATTTCGATTACTTCATCCTTTCCGGCGAAAAATACTGTATGTTCACCGGGGATGGTTCCGCCTCTAATAGCGGATATTCCAATCTCATTGGGCTTTCTCTTTTCCCGGATCTTCGACCTGTCATAAACAAACTCAAGGCCGTCACTAATCTGGTTTTTCAATTCATTGGCTATCATCATGGCAGTGCCGCTGGGAGCATCTTTTTTCTCGTTATGGTGCTTTTCAAGTATTTCAATATCGAATTCATCCCCTAAGGTTGCGGCCGCCTTTAAAGCCAAATCAATCAAAACCCTGATGCCGATGCTCATGTTTGCGGATACAAATACAGGTATGGATTCCGATGCCTGCTTCAGCATTTCCAGATCCTTCTCAGAAAGTCCTGTTGTCCCTGTTACAAGGGCTGTGTGATTCTTGACACAATAGTCTACAGTATCGGGTATCATTTCGGGATTTGAAAAGTCCACTACAACATCAGCGTTGACTTCGGCTTCCTTGAAGCTCCGGTATACAGGATAGCTGTTTGGCAGCTTTGAGGGATTTCTTGTCACACCTGCCGCTATGCTTATGTCATCACATCCCTGGGCAAGCCTTGTAATCACCTGGCCCATTTTACCATTGCAGCCGTTTATAATTAGCTTAATCAAACAAGTTACCCCCTTAATTCAAATCCGGAGTTTATCAGTTCGTTCTTCAGCCTGTTCAGGTTGCTTTCTGACATATCAACAAGGGGAAGCCTCAATTTGCCGACATTCATACCCAGAAGATTCATGGCGGTCTTTACCGGAATCGGATTGACCTCACAGAAAAGGGCATCATTCAGCTTCTTTATGTCAAGCTGAAGCTTCATGGCAGTTTTCACATCACCCTTCAGGAAGCTGTCAACCATATCATGCATTATTTTGGGCGCTATATTTGCCACTACCGAAATAACACCGATTCCGCCGACCGAGAGAAGAGGGACCACCTGGTCATCGTTTCCGGAATACATGCAGAAATTCTCATCGCAGAATGTTCCTATTTCAACAACCTGGCTTATGTTTCCGCTTGCTTCTTTTACGCCGTCGATATTCTTGTGGCTGGAAAGAGCCTTTAAAGTATCTGGGTTTGTATTGATTCCAGTCCTGCCTGGGACATTGTAAATTATAACCGGAATGTTTATGGAGTCTGCTATTGCGGTGTAGTGTGCAATAAGGCCTTTTTGCGTGGTTTTATTGTAATAAGGAGTAACGCACAGAACTCCATTGCATCCGACAGATTCAGCATATTTCGACAGTTCTATGGAGTGATGGGTATCGTTGCTTCCGGTGCCTGCAATAACCGGAATCCTGCCGGCAATTCTGTCCACGGTGAATTTATATGCCGCTTTTTTCTCATCATCCGACATTGTGGGTGCTTCACCGGTGGTACCGCATATTATTATTGCATCTGTACCGTTTTCAACATGCCAATCCAATAATTCTCCAAGTTTGCTGAAATCTACTCCATTGTCATTGAACGGGGTAACGATTGCAACCCCGGAACCTTTGAATATTGCCATTTCAGATCCTCCTCACATATATTCATTACTTGCTGCTGATTAACAGCTCAGCTATCTGTACTGCGTTTGTGGCCGCACCCTTTCGGATATTGTCTGCAACCACCCAAAGGTTTACTCCGTAATCTACCGAATAATCCCTTCTTATTCTTCCGACAAATACTTCATCTCTGCCTGATGCATTAGTTGCAAGCGGATAGATGCAGTTTGCCGGATCATCCTGCACAATTATTCCCGGACTGCTGCTCAACAGTTCTTTAAGCTCATCAAGGTCAAAGTCCTTTTCAAATTCCACATTTATTGATTCCGAATGTCCGTTGTAAACAGGTACACGGACAGTAGTTGCCGTGATTCTCAGGCTTTGGTCGTCAAAAATCTTTTTGGTTTCATCGACCATTTTTATTTCTTCCTTCGTATAACCGTTATCCAGGAATACGTCTATATGGGGGAGACAGTTATAGGCGATGGGGTGGGGATATGTTTTTGGAGCATTCCCTTTTATACCCTCCTCCAGATCGACAACTCCTTTTACACCGGTTCCTGAGACAGCCTGGTATGTGGAATATACAATCCGTTTAATCTTATATTTATCATGAAGCGGTTTTAACGCAACCACTGCTTGTATTGTTGAACAATTAGGATTCGAAATTATACCGTTGTGAGCCTTTACCGCCTGAGGGTTCACTTCCGGAACTACAAGGGGAACATGGGGATCCATTCTGAAAGCACTGCTGTTATCTACAACAACAACACCTTTTGAAGCTGCAATGGGGGAATATTTTTTGCTGGTTTCCCCGCCTGCCGAGAACAGCGCAATGTCTATATGCCTGTCGAAGGATTTTTCGTTAAGCTCTTCAACCACATATTCCTTTCCGCTGAAAGTGATTTTGGTGCCTGCAGATTTTGCACTGGCAAAAGCATAAAAGTTAGCTATTGGGAACTGCCTCTCTTCAAGTATCTTGAGAAACATTCTTCCAACCATGCCGGTTGCACCAACAACTGCTACATCATACTTGTTCATTTGATTGCCTCCTTTAAAATTAAAGTGCCAGCCTGGTAAAAAGCTGACACGAAAAAGATATCTATTCAGGAAAAAAACTGAATAAACACACTTATTCATGTATAGCTCTCCACCGGAGGTTGTGCATAGACTCACCGGTGACAGTCCGGACCCTGTTTGAGCCAGGACCAGGTCAGAAATCTGTGGCATATTTCCGCCTTCGGCGCTTTTACCTTTCTGGAGATTCGGGAAGCCACATCCCAATTCTGAATGCCCATACTATTTAAAAGCGCGCCTCTATCCTAGAATAGAAACTTTTCTTAAATTAGAATAATACTATCATAGGGTTTAGAACGTGTCAACAGCAAATATTTATTTTTATTCATATATTGCTATGATTATAAATGCAATAGTATTCATACTGCTTAACATTGCAGGATAAAAATTTGAAATGCAGAACCATATAATATACAATATTATATATGAATAACTCGAAAGTACTTTGCAAGGAGTGATACTTTGCTATTTATTGATGATATAGTAGAAGCCCTTATGGATGAGGTTATCTCAGTAAGACGATATTTGCACAAGATTCCGGAAAAGGGACTCAATGAGCATGAAACAACCAGGTACATATATGAATATTTGAAGGATTTGGGTATAAATGCTGAAATAAGTCCGGCAGGAACCGGGGTAATAGCATACATTGAAGGCAGGCCCGGATCAAAGACCATAGCTTTCAGAGCAGATATAGATGCATTATCAATTGAAGAACAGACCGGAGCAGAGTATTGTTCAAAAAATAAGGGCTTTATGCATGCCTGCGGTCATGATGGCCATACTGCTGTGCTGCTTGGCTTTGCTAAATTATTGGCTGGTCTGGGAAATGTATTGGACAATAATGTGCTGCTGGTATTCCAGCCTGCGGAAGAAGGCCCCGGAGGAGCGGAAATAATCGTAAACAATGGGGTACTTGAGAAGTATAACGTAAGCTGCATATTCGGGTTACACATATTTCCGGATATTGAAGAAGGCAAGATAGGCTGCCGGCCAGGAGCACTAATGGCACAGACAGGGGAATTCGATTTGTACGTAGAAGGCAGGAGCTGTCATGGAGCAATGCCTCATAAAGGGAATGACGCCCTTGTTGCGGCTTCAAATGTTCTGTTGGCTCTTAATACCATAGTCAGCAGATTTACGGATCCTTTGGAGCCGGCAGTTGTAACAGTGGGGAAAATGGTTTGCGGTGAAAGGATGAATGTAATCGCAGGTGAAGCATTACTGCAAGGAACCATGCGTGCTTTTAACGATACTACCTATAATACTTTGAAAAACCGTGTGATAAAAATGGCTGATTCCATAAGCGGTGCATACGGATGCAGCTGCAGATATGAAATACGTGATATGTATCCAGCTGTTCACAATGACGAAAGGCTTTACAAAATACTTCGGGAGGATATTGGAGCTGAAGATTTTGTATATATGAATCCCCTTATGCTTGCAGAGGATTTTTCATATTATCAGAGAAGGATACCCGGTTTGTTTTTTATGCTGGGGGCAGGCAACAGGGAGAAGGGCTATATACATCCTCTTCACAGCAACAAGTTCAATTTCAATGATGAAATACTGATTACCGGAGTACAGCTGTTTTATAATTTATTGAGAAAATGTAAGCAATTCCAGTGATTCATGGAATGCAGTACATATGAAGAACAGGAGGTTGGGAAATGGGTAAGATAATAAAATTTCTTGTTTTGGCTGTTTTGGTAATGACTATGCTTCCGGCGGCTGCATATGCAGACAGTATTGACACCGGCTGGAAAGGCTATGGGCTTTATAACCTTAATAAGTCGGATGTCAGTATTACCAATGAAACAGACAATATTACAATAAACGGAGAAAAAGTTACTGCTGTATACGAATATACTATAAAGTCCAATGCCGATAAGGACATATCAGTTAATTTCGGTATACCCGATAATGGAATTGTAAAGTTCAGTATTTATGACGGGAGCAAATATCTGAACTACAAAACAAGAAATACTTCATACCTCAAGAGTACCTATGGAGCAGAGAATCTTCAGACTCCTGACGGCAGATGGTATTTATTCACTATGGTATTTAAACCCGGGCAAACGAGGTCTATAAGTGTCAGCTTTGAAGCTCAAATGATAAAAGCGGAGAATGATACATACGGATTGAGTTTCTTCAAGGATAGGGGTTATTCCTATGCAATAAATAGTGAGAGAACCTCTATGACTTTGAATCTTTCAGATTTTAAGCCTTATTATATATATGAGCTTGAAGGAGTAAAGGAAGAGCAGATCTCCAATGACGGAGTTGCTGTATTTTCCTTCAGCGGAGACTATGGGAACGGAATATTCCTGAGATACCAGCCTATTGACAAAATGGCATTGGACAGCCTTGGGAAAAGTACGTACAAAAAGCCGAAATCCATAGTCAAAGCCTTCAATGAAAAAAAATATGAGGAAGCACTTGCTCTTTGCAATGAATATATAAACTCACCCTCAGACAGCAGCTTGAATCTTGAACAGGTAAAGTTTATAAGAGCTGAATGTATAAGGCTGTCAGGAAATCATACAGAGTATTTGAGCACAGTGGAGCAGCTTGACATATCTCAGCTTTATCCGGGAAGGATACGGTTCAAAATATTTCATGACAGGCTGATAGCATATAAAAATACCGGAAATGACGAAGGGGTGAACACGATACTCAAAGAGTTGGTCCCGGAAACTGAACAAATCTATCCTTTTCTTTATCATTGGCTTGTAAGAAATGGTTACAAGCTTGAAGAAGCTGAGCCGGCTGCAGAAGATGCAGCACCTCAGAAGGATCAGGCTGGTGCTGCTGTAAATAAGGGTTTTGACGTGCTTGGGGCGGTTATTGGTTTTTTCACTTTTATTACTGAAAGCCGATGGACATATGTTATATTAGGCTTCCTTGCCGGATTCATTATAGGAAGGCTTACAAAGAGAAAGAAGAAAAGCAAATCTGTTTATCTTTTTAGGGATTAAAACAGAATAATGCATGAATAAATTCACATAATATTGCTATCCGATGCATTAAAAAACAATTCTTGAGGAAGTGATATTATGAAGTCAAAAAAGGCAAAGAAAAAACAAATCAAACTGACCCCCGAAGATGAAATGAAATATGAAATAGCAAATGAACTTGGTCTTGGAGAGAAGCTGTCTCAAGTCGGATGGGGAGGTCTGACGGCAGAAGAGACCGGAAGGATAGGCGGACTTATCACCAGGAAGAAAAGGCGCTTATCAAGTTGATTAAATGTATAATCACAGCCGCATAATGCGGCTGTTGCTCTTGAGTGCAATCAATGAAAGGATGGGTATCCGATGGAAATTTATAAAAAAGCAGCAGAATTAATAAAAAAATGCAAGCCTTCAGTAGTGCTGACAGGAGCCGGAATTTCTACGGAAAGCGGTATCCCCGATTTCAGAAGCCCCGGCAGCGGACTGTGGGAGAAGGTAGACCCCATGGAGGCTCTGTCAACTGAAGTACTGTATAAAAACCCAAAAAAATTCTATGATTTAGGTTTTAAAATCATAACTTCCATGAAGGATGCTGTTCCGAATAAGGCTCATTATTTAGTTGCGGAACTGGAGGAGAAAGGGCTGGTTAACCTTGTAGTGACGCAAAACATTGACGGATTGCATCATAAGGCAGGCAGCAGAAATGTATATGAGGTTCATGGAACTGCCAGGACCTGCAGCTGTGACAGCTGCGGAGAAACATATGATACCGGCATAATAGAAAAACGGATAAGAGCGGGAGAGATTCCGCCCAAATGCAGATGCAAAGGAATAATACGGCCTGATGTGGTGCTTTTCGGGGACATGCTCCCCAACTGCTTTTACGACAGCATCAGGAAAGTTGAAGAAGCAGAGCTTCTGATAGTAATAGGATCCAGCCTCTCGGTGGCTCCGGTAAACTATCTTGCGGAAATGTGCAACAGGCTTCTGATAATAAATCTGGGAGAGACTAGTTATGACTGGAAGAGTGATCTAATAATAAGGGAAAGCATCTCTTCAGCCTTAGAAAGGATTGTGGGTTTCATATGAGCTGTTATAATGTGCTGGCTGAACTTTACGATATGTTTATGGAGGAAATTGACTACAAAGCCTGGTGCAGATATGTGGAGGATATTTTTAAAAGCTGCGGAGCTAGCCCGGTAAGAGTGCTTGATATTGCATGCGGCACGGGAAATATTACAATTCAAATGTCAAAATCCGGTTATGATGTATGGGGGCTTGACATATCAACTGATATGCTGACTGTTGCAGAGAGCAAAGCAAGAGCTGAGAAGCAGAAAATAACATTTTTGAACCAGGATATGGCAAAGATGAATTTAAAGGAAAAATTCGGTGCCGTGCTTTGTATGTGTGACGGTGTCAATTATATCAATGATGAGGAAGCCCTGAAAAATTATTTTAAGCTGGTTTATGAAAGGCTTGAAGAAAGAGGGATTTTCATTTTTGATATAAGCAGTTATTATAAGATCAGATATATAATTGGTAATAATACATTTTACGAAGAAAAAAATAATATGCATTATATTTGGAATAATAGTTTTGACGAAAAATCTGAGACTGTGGAAATGGACTTGATATTTTTTATTCCTGATAACGGGCTCTACAGAAAGTTCAGTGAATATCACATACAGAAAGCTTACAGGAGCGAATACCTGGTCAAGCTGCTGAAAAGTACAGGATTTAAAGAAGTGAACTGCTTCGACGGTTTTAGCTTTAATAAGCCTGATGAGAAAAGCGAAAGAATCTTTTTTGCTGCTTTAAAGAAATAGATTTTGATTGATAATTGGAGGAAATAATGAAGGATTATGTTGTAAGAGGAGCGAGTATTGACGACAGCGTCAGGTTTTTCAGCTGTATTACCACGGAAATGACGGAAGAAGCAAGAAAAATCCATAACTGCAGTCCGGTTTCAATTGCCGCTCTGGGAAGGATGCTGACTGCGGGAAGTATGATGGGAGTCATGCTTAAATCGGATGAGGAAACCTTAACTCTGCAGATAAATGGCAAAGGGCCGGCCGGAAGCATAGTGGTTATATCAGATAACACAGGAATTACAAGAGGATATATCACAAATCCCGATGTTGAATTAATGCATCGGGAGAACGGCAAGCTTGACGTAGGAAGGGCAGTGGGAGTTGACGGTGTCTTAACAGTTATTAAAGATATGGGCATGAAAGAGCCCTATGTGGGGCAAATACCAATTGCAACAGGGGAAATAGGCGATGATATATCGTCGTACTTTGCCGTATCCGAACAGATACCTACAGCTGTGGGCTTGGGAGTTCTGATTGGGATAGACGGCAGCGTAGCCGCATCAGGAGGATTCATAATCCAGCTTATGCCGGAAGCAGATCCCGATACCATAGCAAAGCTTGAAGAACGGCTTGGAAAAATCAGCTCGGTAACGGAAATGATCAGCTCAGGGTTGGATGCTGAAGGTATGATAAAGAATATTTTAGGCGATATTGAACATAAGATACTAGAAAAGAAACAGGTAGGTTACAAATGCAACTGCAGCAGGGAAAGGATGGAAAGGGCACTGATAAGTATTGGGAGGAATGATTTGGAGGAACTTATACAGGAGCAGGGATGCGCGGAAATTGTATGCCATTTTTGCAATAAAAAGTATTTCTTTGAGAAGAATGAACTGATTGAGATGTTTGAAAAAGCATCATCAAGCAGATAATATAGTATGCTAAAGATTATCAAAGGAATTCAGTGCTATAAAATGATAAATGTAAGAAATATTAAAATTTAAGTTTTGACTTTAGATTATCTGTAGGTTATACTAAATGATGTCGCAAGTTCAACGGGGGCATAGCTCAGCTGGGAGAGCATCTGCCTTACAAGCAGAGGGTCATAGGTTCGAGCCCTATTGTCCCCACCAACTTTTTCCGCTTTGCGGAAAAAGACAAACATTCGTTGATTTAATGCGTAGCACTTGCGGAGCAATTTATGACCCGCAGAGTGCAAAATTAAAAGTGGCCCAGTAGTTCAGTTGGTTAGAATGCCAGCCTGTCACGCTGGAGGTCGACGGTTCGAGCCCGTTCTGGGTCGCCATCTTTAATATTCGCCTTGGTAGCTCAGTCGGTAGAGCAGAGGACTGAAAATCCTCGTGTCGGTGGTTCGATTCCGCCCCAAGGCACCATACAATGCGGGTTTAACTCAGTGGTAGAGTGTCACCTTGCCAAGGTGAAAGTCGCGAGTTCGAATCTCGTAACCCGCTCCAAATTTTATGGCGACATAGCCAAGTGGTAAGGCAGAGGACTGCAAATCCTTTACCCCCGGTTCAAGTCCGGGTGTCGCCTCCATTTTCCTTCAACTTATTGAATGCAATAAGTTTTTTTGTTTTTTGTATAAGTTTAAATGTGTTATATTTTATTCAAGAAAAGGCGGAGCAATTAAAAAGAAAAGAGCTGGTTTCGTATGAAATTCTTGGAAACTTCATTTATACCCGATTCCGACGTAAGTCTTGCAATGGTGGATTACAGGATAAGGCCCGACATTGAAGAAAACCTAAATAAAGTAGGAATAGAATGCATAAAAACAGTCAGATGTCCTGACCTGTATGATGCGGTGGACGGACACCCGGACATGCTGATGTTCCATATAGGAGGAAACAGAATAGTCCTGGCTCCCAATGCCTATGAAAAAATGGCACCAATGCTTGAGAAAAAAGGATTTGCAGTGACAAAGGGTGCAACTTGGCTGGTTAGAAACTATCCGGGCAATATCGCATATAATGTATTAAGAGTTGGGGAAATAGCATTTCATAATATCCGGCATACTGATCCGGAAATAATAAAAGCCCTGGAAAAGGAAAATGTGAAAATGATGAATGTGAATCAGGGTTATACGAAATGCTCAGTATGTATTTTAGATGATAAAACAATCATCACTTCCGACGAAAAGATTTCGGAAATTGCAGAAAAAAACGGAATAGAAAGCTTTTTGATAAAACCCGGAGGAATCGATCTTAAAGGCTTGAATTACGGCTTTATTGGAGGCGCCAGCGGTTTGGTATCTAAAAAGAAAATAGCATTTTCAGGAAGTCTTAATACTCTTGAAGACAATAGCAGGCTTATTGATTATATAAATGGAAAAGGCTTTGAAATTGTGCAATTATCAAAGGGAAGACTCATGGATTATGGTTCTATTCTGCCTTTGAAATGCCGTTAATTGAAACATTTACAGACCAAGTATAATGATAGTACGCAAAACTCATGAAAATGAAGTGCGGCAGCGTTTTGTAAAAATTAACCCGTCGCCTGGCTTTGAATACAAGAAATATTTAGGCAAATACTAATCATTGAAAGACGATTTAATGGTTCCTGAAATTTTTTTGGATACTCTCTGTCCAATTAATGTATTGCAGTATCCGGCAAGGAGGGAGTAGAACAAATGTTTCTTGTAGCAATTGGTTCCAGTGTCGATTATGAAACAATTAAATCTGAAATATACAGACAGTTTGACAATGCGAGACTGGAAGGTATTGATGCAGTTTACGAGGATTATCAGCTTGACAGTACACTTTTCATAAGCTGCGGCATAAAAGAAGAACTTGCTGGCGGAGCAGACGATAAAAAATGTCATGAGGAATTCAAATACATTCTTTCAAATATTCTTGCAGGAGTGATAATCAGGTATTATGAATCAAAGCTTATCAGGAAAATTGTAAAAGAGAACTTTTTTTATCTGAATGGAAAAGAACAGGCAGTTGTTATCGAAAATGCATGCAAGCTCCTTGGAGAGGAAAATCAGGTTCAGCCGGGAGGATTTTATAAAGCCGCCAGAAAAAGTATTATCATGAGGGAAATACTTAAATACCTGGATACGGAAAAAGAACTGAATATAGAAGGATTTATTAATTTCCGTCTTAGCATGTATATGAATGAGCTGAATGAAACAGTTGAAAGGGCATTGGAGATTTTTGTCGCAGAAAAGGAATATAATGAGTTCATCAAACTGCTGAGATATTTTGTTGAAATTCAGGAATGCAAGATAGATACCGTTCATTTGCTTCAATCCGGGGATGGCAGATATCTGTTGTACGATGATAAAAAGAACAGCATAAGCAGCGAATACTTTGACGAGCTTCGTTCGGAAATACTGGACGACACAATAAATTATGATGATCTGTTGATAAGCACGCTGATTACGATTTCGCCAAACAGAATATTGATACATGATATAGAGGAATTTAAGAATAAAGAACTGGTTCAAACCATATCCAATGTATTTGCAGAAAGAATAACCTTATGCAGCAGCTGCGATTTGTGCGGCAGTCTGCAGGAAAGCAGCGAAACAAACAAATATAGCCTGTGATTGAGAACTGTGGTATAATAAGCGTAAGAGCATATTATACCGCTTTTTTTTATTGCACGGGAATGTATGTTCTTTTGAATCTGATGCAGAATTAAGAACAAAGGACAATCGGGGGCGAACAAATGTACGAGGCACTTTTTCTGATAGCTGTCGGAGCAGTTATTGGCTGGCTTACAAATGTACTTGCTATAAAAATGCTTTTCAGGCCTATAAGGCCTTTTAAAATTCCGCTGTTGAATATAACAATACAAGGCCTTATCCCAAAAAGAAGGCATGATATTGCCAGAAGCATAGGTGATGTAGTCGAGAAGGAGCTTGTTTCAATAAATGAGATTTTTGACAGACTGATAACGGATGAAAACAAGCAGGAAGTAATAGCTATAATAAAGGAGAAACTGCTTAAGGTAATTGACTATAAGATTCCGGCAATAATACCTTACTCTATAAAGAGCAGGATTATTGATTATTTCGACGAACAGATAAACAAGGATGCAATGTCCATTCTTGACAGCTCAGTTGACGGAATAATCAGCAATACGGCTTATAAAGTCAGGATAGGAGAGATGGTAGAAGAAAAAATAGACGAGCTGGAACTGGAAAACATGGAAAGACTGATATTGAGCCTTACTTCAAAAGAACTGAAATATATTGAGCTGCTTGGTGGAGTATTGGGAGGAATAATAGGATTTGCCCAGGCAGTGATAATTAGATTCTTATAATGGGTACTCAAAAAATGCCTTAGTTGCATTTTTTATTTGAATAATGTATAATTTATTACAAATAATATACTAAATTGCTATGATAAGGACGAGTACAGCAGAGGGTTCCAAAAGGGAGGAAATGTCGCAGACTGGAAGCATTTCCTGGATTATCTGCCGGAAAACCACCTTTGAGTGCCGTGTTGAACAAGCTGATGCTTAAGTATTCACGGACGTTGATTACGTTACAATCCAGAGTTAAAAATCAGGGTGGAACCGTGGGAAAATATCCCGCCCCTTCAGGGGCGGGAGTTTTTGTTTTTTTGCTGAAAATCAAAGGAGGTATACAGTATGGTGAAAATAACTTTAAAGGATGGTTCTGTTAAAGAATATAAGAAAGGGACGACAGCAGAAGAAATTGTTGCTTCAATAGGAAGCGGGCTATTAAAGGCCGCCCTGGCTGCAAAGCTGAACGGCAAGGTCGTAGATTTGCGTACGCCTGTAAATGAAGATTGCAGTCTTGAGGTTCTGACATTTGATGATGATGATGGCAAGTGGGCATTGAGGCATACCGGATCTCATATATTAGCCCAGGCCGTAAAAAGGCTTTATCCCGATGCTAAGCTTGCAATCGGGCCGGCTATTGATACGGGTTTCTATTATGACATTGATTCTGATGAGCCTTTTTCGGAAGAAGACTTGGCAGCAATAGAAAAAGAAATGGAGAAAATCGTAAAAGAGGATTTAAGGCTTGAAAGATTTGAACTGCCGAGGAGTGAAGCTCTTGATATGATGGGCAGGATGGGTGAAAGCTATAAGGTTGAGCTTATAAACGATCTTCCTGAGGATGCCGTTATATCCTTTTACAAGCAGGGAGAATTCGTAGACCTGTGCGCCGGACCCCACGCACCTTCAACAGGGAAAGTAAAGGCATTCAAGCTTCTAAGCGTGGCGGGGGCTTATTGGAGAGGCAATGAGAAAAATAAGATGCTTCAAAGAATCTATGGAACTGCATATACAAAAAAGAGTGAATTGGAAGAATACCTGAACATGCTGGAGGAAGCTAAAAGGAGAGACCACAGAAAGCTGGGCAAAGAGCTTGACCTTTTCAGCCTCCATGAAGAAGGCCCCGGTTTTCCATTTTTCCATCCAAAGGGAATGATAATCAGGAATGAGCTTGAGAACTTCTGGAGGGATATCCACAGGAAACATGGCTATAAGGAAATAAAGACTCCTGTGATATTGAATGAGGATTTGTGGCATCAATCAGGACATTGGGATCATTATAAGGACAATATGTATTTTACTACAATAGATGAAAAGACTTATGCTGTTAAGCCCATGAACTGTCCGGGAGGGATATTGATATACAAGAATGCAATGTACAGCTACAGGGATTTGCCTCTTAGAATGGGTGAGCTTGGCCTTGTACACAGGCATGAGCTTTCGGGCGCTCTTCACGGATTGATGCGTGTAAGAAACTTCACCCAGGATGACGCACATTTATATCTGACACCTGAACAGATTAAAGAAGAAGTCCTGGGAGTAATAAGCCTGACAGACTATATATACAAGCTGTTTGGGTTTAGTTACAGGGTTGAGCTTTCGACACGGCCTGAGAACTCAATGGGCAGTGATGAAGATTGGGAAAATGCTACAGAGGCGCTGCGAAATGCATTGGAGGCATCCAGCCTGCCGTATAAAATTAATGAAGGGGACGGAGCTTTTTACGGCCCAAAGATAGATTTCCATCTTGAAGACTGCATCGGGCGTACCTGGCAGTGCGGAACAATTCAGCTGGATTTTCAGATGCCTGAAAAATTCAATCTTACTTATGTAGGAGCTGATGGTGAGAAGCATAGACCAGTTATGATCCATAGGACGATATTCGGAAGCATTGAAAGATTTATCGGGATATTGATAGAGAATTATGCCGGCGCATTTCCGGTATGGCTTGCTCCCGTACAGGTGATAATACTTCCGGTGTCAGAAAAGCAGAAGGAATATGCCGAGAAGCTTAATAAGCGTCTGGAGGATCTGAATATCCGTGCAGAAGCTGACTTGAGAAGCGAAAAGGTAGGGTATAAAATCAGAGAAGCACAAATGCAAAAGATTCCATACATGCTTGTTGTAGGAGATAAGGAAATGGAGAGCGGATCTGTATCGGTGAGGGACAGAAAAGAAGGAGATATCGGCGTTATGAAATTCGAAGATTTCCTGTCCAAAATACAAGATGAAATAAAGAATAAGACCAACAAGTAGGGAAGGTACATGGTGTCCGGTCATACATGAAGTTATGATTATGAGGACAGGTAGTTTTGCTTATTATAAAGCAGACTGCCTGTCTTTTATTTTTTTAAAACTTTTGCTTTTTATAATATTTTGGGCTACAATCATATTGATGAAAATATTCTGACAAAATTTCCCGGAGGTGAAGTCATGAAAATCGGTAATAAAACCTTGATGATATTATCAGTTCTGGCAATTATTATCATTGTCATGTTTGGATCCTTTTTGGGAGGAACAAGAAAAGAGCGGCGTGTTATTGAAGCAGTTGATTCCAAGGATATATCTGGAAGATTGGTGGTAGGCCGTGCAAATGACTCTGTTACACTGGATCCATCTTGCACAACCGAAATGGATTCCTTTAAAGTAACTGTAAACATATTGGAAACACTGGTGAAATGTGAAAATGGGGGAAATGATGTAGTGCCTTGTCTTGCAGAAAGCTGGAAATCAAGCGAGGACGGTTTGAAATGGGTATTCAAGCTGCGCAGGGGAGTAAAGTTTCATGATGGAACTGTTTTCGATGCTCATGCAGTTGTATTTAATTTTAACCGCTGGATGGATGAGGAAAACCCCTATCACAAAGGAACATTCAATTATTGGAATTATATTTTCGGCGGCTTTCCCGGATTTGTAAAAAGCGTAACCGCGCTTAACAATTACTCTGTTGAAATACTGCTGAACAAGCCCTATGCACCCTTTCTGTACGCATTGACGATGCCGGCATTCGGTATAGCAAGCCCTGAAGCAATAGAGAAATACTCGGAGGATTTATACGAACATCCGGTGGGTACGGGCCCCTTTGTTTTCAAGAGCTGGGATCGGGATAAGAGTATAATTCTTGAGCGTAATCAAAGGTATTGGAACGGTGCAGCGAAGGTAGACGAAATCGAGTTTAAGGTTATACCCAAAAATAAGGACAGGCTGGAAGAATTGAGGCAGGGTACTATCCATATAGCGGATTATCTCAGCATCGATGATATTGCCGATGTCAAATACGATCCCAGTTTATATCTGCACTTCAGGCCCAGCTTCAATGTTGGTTATATGGCGATCAACAACGAAAAGCCTCCTTTCAATGACAGGACTGTTAGGGAGGCTATCAGCCATGGGATAGATAAAGAACAGCTGATATTTGATGTTTTTGACGATCTTGCAAAACCGGCATTAACATTTATACCACCTTCCTTATGGGGCTATAACGGAAGCTTAGAGGCCTATGAATACAATCCCGAAAAAGCAAGGAAACTGTTAGCGGAAGCAGGATACCCCAATGGATTCAGCACGACATTGTGGGTAATGGATGCTGCCAGGGAGTATATTCCAAAACCTTTAGAGACTGCACAGTTTATCAAGGATAGTCTCCGGAAGATAGGTATTAATGTAGAAATTGAGGTTTTCAACTGGAATGAATATATGAACAGAATACATAATGGAGAGCATGAAATTGCATTAATAGGTTGGACCGGGGATTATGCCGATCCGGACAACTTTCTATACACTATGTTTGCTTCTGAGAATGCAAAGCCTGGACTTGCAGGAAATTACTCTTTCTATAAGAGTAAAGATGTGGATCAATTGCTGACACAAGCAAGGGAGACAACTAATATGTCTTTTAGAAGGAGTCTTTACAGAAGAATTCAGGAGACTGTGAACTATGACATACCGTCGGTTCCGCTGGTACATACCATGCCTGTATTAGCTGCCCGATTGTCGGTGAAGGGGTATACACCCCACATGACCGGTTTTGAGTCTTTGGAACAGGTCTCACTTGAAATTGAATGATGAAGGATAGAGGATAGAAATATATGAAGCTGAATATATTCAGATTTGCGCTTTTGATATTGCTGATCCTGTTGATTGTTCTTGTGAATTGGCCTTTTACAGAGAAAAGTGAAGTAAAGGTCTTCACTCTTCCCGGATTACCCCGGCCCATTGCGAAAGTGCCGGTTGTAATTACTTCCGCAGGACAGAGCACTGATACATATATTGTTAATGATATATCTAACCAATTGATGATAAGAAGCTTTTTCATGCCACAAGCTGATGATTTGGATATAGAGGATATGAAAACAATTGTATTTACCGTGGGCTACAGTTCCCTGGGGGTAAAACTTCAGGGCATCAGCTTCGAGGATGAAAAAAAACGAATTGAGAAGCTTATTAATATGGCGAAGGATAATGATATGACGATCATAACCGTTGTAATCGGCGGTGAGCGCAGCAATGACGATAAAAACGAAGAATTGCTCCGGATCATTGGTGCTAATACAGATTATATCATTGGACTGAAGGGGTCAGGCAATGAAAAAATCCTTGTTGATCTGGCGGAGAAAGGCGATATACCCCTGACTTTAGTAAGCAAAGTGAGTGATATAGCTGAGCCTTTCGCTTCAGCATTCCGTTAAGGGATATACGTTAAAGGAGTATTTCTATGACCACTGTTCAAGTTAATAAAAATGAAATTATATATCAAAAAGCAATTATTGCAGGAGGAATCCTATTAATTATAATAGGTCTGATGTTTCCTGTCCTTTTTCAAAGCCACATGTTCGACATAATTATTAAGATCAGAGAAGCAATAATCACAGGAGACAGCGGTCATCTCATACTTGCATCCGCTTTGTTGAATGGCCTTTATTCAATTCAAAGCACCGTTCTGTATTTTGGAACAATGCTGATTGTTTTTCAAACAGGGCTTAGAGTCAGACTAAAATCCTTTGATATGATTCTACTATCGTCAATCAGTATAATATTATTACATTGGATGGACTCACTGGTATTTGAAATATCATGGGAACCTGTATCAACACTACTGGCTTTGATTATTTCACTATTTCTTTTTGATAAGCTGTTTGGTGAAACCAACAGCTTTGTACAGGTTTTTATAGTATCCATACAAGTTTTTTTCGCCTTCCAGTGGCTTAACATAATGCCATATTTTTCTTTGTACCGGTTCGGGAAGGGTGATATACCATACAGTGTAAAAATATCCGGAATATATCTTAACGCTGAAGCCGTATTGAATTTCACCGGGTTTGCTTTTTTTGTTCCTTTTATTATTTCGGCTTTTGTTACGGCAACTCTTTTTATAAGCTATTCTCAGAACATACATATGATGAAGGAGAATTACAGAAAGGAGAATGAAATACGGGATATGAGGATTGAGGCTATGGAAAACCGAATGTATCAGGAGGTGCATTCGTTAGTGCATGACCTGAAAACACCTTTGGTAACAATTAGAGGCTTAAACTCCTTGTTTTTCTGCGAAAGCGTAAACAATAAGCAGAAAGAGTACTGTGAACGCATCGAAAACTCAGTAACTAAAATGAGTGAAATGATCTCCGGCTTCCTGTATGAATATTCACGCCAGAAGATAAAGGCAGAAGACCTTATAAATTATATAAGAGCACAGCTTCCATTGGAAGATGAGAAGGTAAAGTTTTCAATTAATATTGAGCAAGGACTTCGAGATATATATATTAATAAAATCCGAATAGCAAGGGCAGTGATCAATGTACTTGAAAATGCAATCGTTGCCCCCTGTGAATGTCCGTATAAACTGATAGGCTTTGATGTAAAATCTGCAGACAGAGGCATCAATATTATTATCAGAGATAACGGAGTAGGCATAGAGGAAGCAAACCTCATAAAAATATGGGATGTAGGATATTCGACAAATAACACATCAGGATTAGGACTGCCTTTTGCAAAGAGAATTATAGAGGATAATGCAGGAACAATAGATATTATGAGCCAAAAGGGTTCCGGAACTACAGTAACTATATTCCTGCCGTCAGTTGAATGTATTGAAGATTTTAGGAGGAGTGATACAGTTGACAATAAATGATAAACTTGAAATTGTAATAATTGATGACGAATCTGATATTCTTTATACTATCAAAGAGATATGTGCGTTTGGAGGCTGGAAAGCAGCAACTGCACACAACGGCAGGGAAGGTTATGAGTTGTGCAGAGTTCACAAGCCAAATCTTGCAATTGTGGACTATCACATGCCTGATTGGGATGGCTTGACTACGGTAAAAAGAATCCGGCAGTTGGATAATGCAATATCGATATTAGTGTTGACAGTTGATGAGAGACAGGAGATAGCAGAGAAATTTATAGCTGCAGGAGCAACGGATTTTGCAGTTAAGCCGATAAGGTCGCCGGATTTGATTTCCCGTATAAAAATGAATCTAAGAATCAATGAAGTTCAACAGAAATATATTGCAGAAAAAAAACAGGTTTATATAGAAAAAGGAATAAGTCCAGCAACCTTGAGTATTATATGTGATTATTTGAAAGAACATGAGGCAGGACTAACAATAGAAGATATAGCTAACGGTCTCACTCTTGCATACCAGACGGTACACAGATATGTATCCTATCTCCTTGATGAAAAAAAGATTGAAATTATTCCTATTTATGGACAGTTGGGAAGACCCAAGAATAAATATAAGCTTCGGTAGATAAAGCCTTTTTATTTCCCCTCTAAAGATTTTTCAGAGAAATATATTATAAAATAGAGAAATATGTTATAAAAATAGGTAATAATTAAAATTAATGGAATAAGCAATTTATATAATATGAAACCATATTTTAAGGTCACATATTATATGATTGCTTATTTTTTTATGATTAGTACCTGAGAAGTTACATTTTCAGGCTAATAAATAAATATTAACTGGAGGGGAATCTATTGAAAAAGGTATTAGCTCTAGTATTAGCTCTTGTAATGGTATTCAGTGCTGTTGCATGTGCCAAACCGGCAGAACCGGCAGCCGCAGAACCGGCAGGAGAAGCTGCAGCTCCGGCAGCTGAAGCAGCAAAAGCCAAGATCGCAATTTACACAGGAACTGTTTCACAGAACGAGGAAGAATTCAGATCAATGGAAGCTGCTGCCAAGAAATACCCGGGCATGATTGTATCACAGACATATCCGGATGCATTTACAAAGGAGCAGGAAACTCTTATATCCAACGCTGTTGGTCTCGTATCAGATCCCGACGTTAAGGTTCTTATCATGAACCAGTCTGTACAGGGTGCTGCCGCAGCATTTGACAAGGTTAGAGAAGTAAGACCTGACGTACTGATTCTTGCTTACCAGCCGGGCGAAACCGACGTAATCGCCTCAAAGTGTGACGTTGCAGTTACAGCAGATGAAGCGGCACAGGGTTATATGATGCCCGAGCAGGCAAAGAAAATGGGTGCTAAGACATTTGTGCACTATTCCTTCCCAAGACATATGTCTTATCCTCTTATAGTTCAGAGAAGAGAAATAATGGTTAAGGAATGTGAAAGACTTGGAATAAAGTTTGTTGATGCGACAGCTCCAGACCCGACAGGGGATGCCGGAGTTCCAGGCGCACAGCAGTTTATACTGGAAGATATTCCGAGAAAAGTTGCTGAATACGGAAAAGATACTAACTTCTTCAGCACAAACTGTGCTATGCAGGAGCCATTACTTAAGGCAAGTATTGAGCAGGGCGCTATAGTTGCTCAGCAGTGCTGCCCAAGCCCATTCCATGGATATCCCGGAGCACTGGGTGTCTCATTGGAAGGCCACAGCGGAGACTCTGAATACATGGTTGAGCAGATCAAGACAAAGCTTGCTGAAAAAGGTGTTTCAGGGAGATTCTCATCCTATGCATTCCCGATATCAATGGTTTCTACAGCAGCTCTTGTCGAATACGGCATAATGTATATTAATGGCGAATTAAAGGCAAAGAATGATCCGGAAGCTCTCAAGGCTGCCTATGCAAAAGTATCAGACGGATACACAATTCACTTTGACAACTATAAGTTGAATGACGTCGTTCAGGAGAACTTCTATATGGTTCTTGCTGATTATATAACATTCTAGAAAGATTTATATTGTACGTATATCTGCATAAGGTTGTCGCTTAAGCGGCAACCTTATGCATGATATTTATTGAATATTGGACTTATAGATAAGATTATCAAACTCAGAAAAGAGGAGGATATCAATGCCGAAAGAAAATGAGGCACAATACGTTCTTGAGCTAAGAAATATAGAAAAAGAATATTCCGGAAACAGGGTTTTGAATGGTATCAATCTAAAGCTGAATCCGGGAGAGATACATGCCTTGGTTGGTGAAAATGGTGCGGGTAAATCCACACTTATGAATATTATTTTTGGTATGCCGGTAATTCAGAACACCGGTGGCTATAAAGGTGAAATATTAATTGATGGTGAAGTAATTGAAATAAAAACCCCCAATGAGGCTATTAAATTTGGGATCGGCATGGTACACCAGGAATTCATGCTGATGCCGGGCTTTACGATAACGGAGAACATAAAGCTGAATCGTGAAATACTTAAGGATAATACTGTAAGTAAAGTCCTTGGTCCACTTTTAAAAACTTTGGACATACCTGCTATGAGGAGAGATGCCAATAAAGCATTGAAAGAGCTTGGAATGACTGTAGATGATTGGCTGCCTGTGGCAGGTCTGCCTGTAGGCTATATGCAATTTATAGAAATAGCCAGAGAAATAGATAAGGAAAACATGAAGGTGCTGGTGTTTGACGAACCAACGGCTGTTCTGGCTGAGAGCGAAGCGGAGAAACTTCTTGAAGCAATGAAAAATCTTGCCAATAAGGGTATAAGCATAATATTTATTACCCACAGGCTGGATGAGGTAATTGCAGTTGCCGACAATATTACAGTTCTTCGTGACGGAGAAAAGGTTGGAGAAATGACTAAGGAAGAAGCGACCCTTGAAAAAATAGCACAGATGATGGTGGGAAGAAAGATAGACAGAATCGAGAAGGTATGCAATAAAGATGTATGTAAAACAAGTGATGAAGTTGCTTTATCCATAAAGAATCTTACTGTGCATATGCCCGGTGAAACCATAAGGGGAGTCAGTCTGGACATAAAAAAAGGTGAAATATTAGGAATCGGCGGTTTGGCCGGTCAGGGAAAGGTTGGCTTGGCTAATGGAATTATGGGATTATACCGATCCACAGGAGAGGTTTATAAGAACGGACAGCTTATTGAGCTTAACAATCCCAGAAAGTCTATTGAGAACAAGCTTGCTTTTGTTTCTGAGGACAGAAGGGGTATCGGCTTGCTTCTGGATAATTCTATTGAGACCAATATTGTAATGACAAGTATGCAGATACAAGAAAAATTCCTGAAGCCCTTATTTGGAATAAAAGCATTTAAGATGATGGACAACAGGCTGATAAGAGAGCATGCGGAAAAGTACATAAAGGAACTGGACATAAGGTGTACCGGAGCAACACAGTATACAAGGCGGCTTAGCGGCGGAAACCAGCAGAAGGTGTGTATTGCCAGGGCATTGACCTTAGAGCCTGATATACTCTTTGTTTCCGAGCCTACAAGAGGTATTGACATAGGCGCGAAGAAGCTGGTTCTGGATTTATTGGTCAAATTGAATGTAGAGCATGGAATGACAATTATAATGACTTCCAGCGAGTTGGGGGAATTAAGGTCTGTGTGTGACCGGATAGCATTAATATATGATGGAAAGCTGCAAGGCATATTAGATCCTCAGGATAGTGACGTGGATTATGGTCTGTTGATGGCTGGGAAGCCCAGACTACACACAAAGGAGGTCATTTAAATGAATAATTTGTGGAAACGTGCTATTGAAAGATTTGGTCACCCTAAGGTCTATTGTACTCTTTTCCTGGCACTCCTTTTGATAACAGCGGTATTCTTGAAACAGAATATAATCGGACTTATATGTACTGCATTGGTGAGAATTGCTCAGAACAGCATACTTGTGCTGGCAATGGTCCCTTGTATAATATCCGGAACCGGACCCAATTTTGCATTGTCAATAGGGATGATTTGCGGTGCACTGGCAGGCTGCATATCTATAGAAATGAATTTGGTAGGGATGCCTGCGCTGTTTGTTGCATTATTTATATCAATTCCCATTGCAATAATTGTTGGTTTGGTGTATTCGGTGCTTCAAAACAGAGTTAAGGGTGACGAAATGACTGTAGGCACCTATATGGGGTATTCAATTGTTTCCCTGATGTGTATCGGCTGGCTGCTTATCCCTTTCAAAAGTCCTGAGATGGTATGGGCAATAGGCGGAAAGGGACTCAGAAACACTATTGCACTGTCAGGCAGATTTGACAAGGTGTTAGATAAGTTAGGGAATATAACCTTAATGGGAAATGTAATACCGGTTGGAACTCTACTTTTCTTTGCCATTTGCTGTTACCTGGTATGGCTGTTCCTTAGATCCAAGACAGGGGCAGCGATGCTTGCGGCTGGGGACAATCCAAGATTTGCTGCGGCCTCAGGTATAAATGTAGACAGGCAAAGGACTATCGGGACAGTATTGTCTATGGTATTAGGTGCTATAGGTATAATAGTATATTCTCAGAGCTATGGGTTTATACAATTGTACACAGCTCCGTTGTATATGCCCTTCCTGGCTATTTCCGCAATACTTATAGGTGGTGCAAGCATCAAGAAAGCAAGCATCGGGAATGTTATATCGGGCTTAATCATATTTCAGTCATTATTAGCCATATCACTGCCTGTTATTAACGGCTTGCTTCCTACGGGTAACCTTTCTGAGGTAGTAAGGATCATAGTTCAAAACGGAGTTATCCTATATGCATTAACAAAAGCGGGAGGTGCCGAGTAGAATGAATGCTGAAGTAAAAATAGAAAACCCAAAACACAGCAAGCTTAATTTTATTTCATTATTGTCAAAATATTCAGTTCCCATATTATTTATGCTTTTATGCCTTGGGGGCGCCATGGTGTCAGGATTGACTCCAAAGCATATTATCGGAGATGTAATATTAAGATTGGACAGGAATCTATTCCTGGTTCTTGCTTTGCTTATTCCCGTATGGGCTGGAATGGGGCTTAACTTTGCTATTGTTATAGGAGCAATTGCAGGTCAAATCGGACTCATTATAATAAAGTTTATGGATTTTGGCGGTGTTCCGGGACTTGCTCTGGCATTATTCTTAGCTACTCCTTTTGCTATTATTTTCGGTTACGGAGTAGGAAAATTACTGAATAAAACAAAAGGCCGCGAAATGATTACCAGTCTGATTCTGGGATATTTCGCCAACGGCGTGTACCAATTAGTGTTTCTGCTTTTTGTCGGAACCATTATACCTGCAAATAACCCTGCTATTATGCTGCCTGGAGGAATAGGGCTCAAGAACGCATTCGATTTGGATCTGATAAAATATGCCATGGATAATATTCTTGCTTTTAATGTAATGGGGGTTAAGATTCCGGTATTTACATTCATACTTGTTGCGTTGCTGTGCATTTTCCTTAAGTTTATCGTCAAAACAAAGCTGGGACAAAATTTCAGAGCCTTAGGCCAGGATATCCATATCGCGGATGTGTCAGGTATAAATGTTGATAGAACAAGAATAATTGCAATGATTATTTCCACTGTACTGGCTGCCTGGGGACAGATTATCTTCCTTCAGAACATAGGGACTATACAGACTTATACGGCTCATGAACAGGCGGGTATGTTTGCTGCTGCCGCTCTGGTCATCGGAGGTGCTACCGTTACAAAAGCCACAATAGGTCAGGCTATAGTAGGAACACTTTTGTTCCATACTCTGTTTACTGTATCACCTAATGCAGGCAAAAATCTCTTTGGCGATGCACAGATAGGTGAATACTTCCGTTCTTTCATAGCTTACGGAGTTATAGCCATGTCACTGTTCCTGCATGCCTGGCAGAAAAATGTTGCTGCAAGAAATAAAGAAAAGCTTGAACAGTAAAACTGATTTTAGTTGATTAAGATCCTTAGCTGATCAATACTGCTATGGATCTTAATATGGAGTTTTGAAGAATAATAAAGTAAAGGAAGGTATATGAAATGAAATTAGCTACAGCAGTAGATTCAATGAAGGATGACATTATTAAAGCAACTCAGGAACTGGTGCGGATAAGAAGCATCGAAGGAAATCCTGAGCCCGGTGCGCCTTTCGGCAGTGAGATAAGAAGATGCCTGGACAAAACTTTGGATATATGCAGGAAGCTGGGCCTTAAAACGGAAAATTTCGATGGTTATGCAGGACATGCCGAATATGGTGAAGGTGATGAAATAGTCGGCATACTTGTTCATTTGGATATCGTGCCTGAGGGTTCAGGCTGGTCATATGATCCATATGGAGGTGAAATTGCAGACGGCAGAATCTATGGCAGAGGCACTATTGACGACAAGGGGCCTGCAGCTGCAGCAATATATGCGTTAAAAGCAGTGAAGGATTCCGGTGTGAAGTTCAACAGAAGAGTCAGGATAATAATCGGATGTGACGAGGAAAGCGGCAGATGGGGCTGCATGAAGCACTACTTCAAACATGCAGAGACTCCGATATGCGGATTTTCTCCTGATGCGGATTTTCCGATAATTAATAGCGAGATGGGAATACTAATATTCAACCTGGAAAAAGAATTTGAACAAAATAAAGACAGCAGCTGCGGCGGATTAAGGATAAAGCGTATACAAGGCGGAAGCAAGGTCAATGTGGTTCCGGACTATTGCGAATGTGAGCTTGAGATGAAAAAGGATTTTGCCGACAGAGTCATAAAGACTGTAGAATATATGAAAAATGAACAAAACAAAAGGCTGGAGCTTGAGATTCACGATGATAAGTGTTTTATAAAGTCCTACGGAGTATCAGCTCACGGAGCTACACCGGGAAAAGGAGTAAATGCAATTTCACAGCTTATCTCATGCATCTGCAAACTTCCACTATGCGTATCGGAGCAGACTGAATATGTTAACTTTCTTAACTCAAGCATTGGAATGGAGATAGACGGAAAATCCTTCGGAGTTGCAATGAGCGACGAAATATCCGGCAAGCTTGTTTTCAACCTTGGAACAATAGATATGGACGAAAGAAAAGGAAGTGTCGGAATAAACATAAGGTATCCTGTTACAAAAACAGGAAAAGAAGTATATGATATCATCAGGAGCAAGTCATCCGAAGCCGGAATCAAGGTCATCGAAGGAGACGGACGGGATCCCCTGTATGTACCGGCAGATAATTTTATGATAAAGATACTCCAGAAGGTATATGAGGATGTGACAGGACAAAAGGCGGATTTGATATCCATCCCCGGAGGCACTTATGCAAGGGCAATAAAGAATGCCGTCGCTTTCGGGCCGCTGTTTCCGGGAAATGAAGAGGTGTCACATGAAAAGGATGAATATATAGAAATTGAACATCTGATTTTGAATACAAAAATTTTTGCTGAGGCTATATATGAGCTGGTTAAATAGCTCATTAGACCAAAGGGAACAAAAAGAATAAACACGTAAACGTTGGCAGCTTGGAGACTATAAAAAGTCTGTAAAAATAGCTTTCTATGATAAATTCAAATTATCATGGAAGGTTTTTTTTATCGGGAAAATAAGAGAGCTCAGACTGCAGGCGGTCTGTAATATCAGACCGCAGACAGCAGTATATATAAAGAGAGGATGTCAAGTGTAATATGAACTCCGATCTGTTCCACCATTGACATCCGCAGTAATAACTTAGTAATATATATAACATATGGGATTAACAAGTTATTGGCGGAATATAAACATGCAATTCAGTCTTTAATAAATCCTATAAAAAATTTTAGAGAAATATGTTATAAAAAAAAGGATTTATTTATAATTTACAGAATAATCAATATACATTATACTATAAATTAATATGTTCTAATATATTTATTCTTCCAGTATATGGATTAGTACCCGGAAATACATAATATCCGGTCTAATAAAATTAAATCAAATGGAGGGGAAGAAATGAAAAAAGCATTAGCATTAATGCTGGCAGTAGTCATGCTTTTGAGCTTTACAGCATGCTCAAAACCAGCAGCGCCTGCAGCAGCAGAACCTGCAGCTAAACCTGAGGAAACAAAGGACAATTGGAAGATAGCAATAGTTACCAACACTGTTTCCCAGAATGAAGAAGAGTATCGTTCAGCTGAGTTTGTACAGAAAAAATACGGCGCAGATAAAATTGTCCATGAACTTTGGCCGGACAATTTCATGACTGAACAAGAGCAGATGATTAGTGTATTGACTAAGATAGCTGCAGATCCTGATATCAAAGCTGTAGTCATTAACCAGGCTGTACCTGGCACTAACCCGGCGATTGATAAGTTCCTTGAATCAAGAAAAAAAGATGAAGTACTTATTATTTATGCTTCACCTCAGGAAAATGCTCCGGACGTATCCGCCCGTGCTGACGTCATACTTCAACCCGACGAGTTGTCCATGGGCTCGGCAATACCGAACCAGGCTTTAAAGCAGGGTGCAAAGACATTCGTACATTATTCATTCCCGAGACATATGTCTATTCCGATACTTGCGGAAAGACGTGAACTCATGAAAGCGGAATGTGCGAAGATTGGTCTTGCATTCGTAGATGCTACAGCTCCGGACCCAACCAGTGAAGCTGGCGTTACCGGTGCTCAGCAGTTCATCCTGGAAGACGTACCGAAGATGGTAAAGAAATACGGAAAAGATACATCATTCTTCTCAACAAACTGCTCTATGCAGGTACCTCTGATCAAGGCAGCTTTCGATGCAGGCGCAATCTATACACAGCCGTGCTGCCCGTCACCATATCATGGATATCCGTCAGCTCTGGGACTGAATGTTCCGGAAGATATAGTCGGCGGTTTGCAGGATGTTATTGACCAGACCACGAAGATAATTGAAGATGCAGGCTTAGGCGGCCGCTTCTCCACTTGGCCTGTACCGGCAGCCATGATGGCTACAATTGCAGGCGCTGAATATGCTGTCAAGTGGTTGAATGGTGAAACTAACGGCAAATTTGACACAAAAGTTCTGGCAGAATGTATGTCTGATTATGCAGGCATGGATATAACTCTGAACCCCTACGTAGAAAATGGTGTTGCTTATGACAATTACTTATTGTTCCTGGTAGACTTCCTTACATACGGAAAGCTTCCAAGCTAATTGTTGTATTATGATTTTAAGTTGCATCCTGGCAACTGAAGTATAACTATTAATGAGGGTGTTTCAATACTGTTCGGCTTGAGACATCCTCATTAAGTTTGCAAACCGCTACCCATAAGAGCATATGTGGCAGGAGGGATTAACTTGGGAGACATACTCCTTACTATTAAAAACGTATCAAAAGAGTTTTACGGCAACCAGGTATTAAAAGATATTAATATGGAAATCAGAAAAGGTGAAATCCATGCCCTAATAGGAGAAAACGGGGCAGGTAAATCCACTTTGATGAATATATTGTTCGGTATGCCGGTGATTCATGAAACAGGCGGATACCAGGGCAGCATTGAACTGGATGGCAAAGAGGTCATGTTCACTTCGCCTCATGAGGCAATGTCCCATGGAATTGGAATGGTACATCAGGAGTTTATGCTAATACCCGGTTTTACCATTACGGAAAACATCAAAATTAACCGTGAATTGACTAATCCAAATCTGGTCAGTAAGATATTCGGCAAACAATATGAAAGCTTGGATATGAAACGAATGAACAGCGATGCCAGGAAAGCTCTTGACATTATGGGCATGGGTATTGAGGAATACACCCTGGTGGAAGGGCTGCCGGTAGGGCACATGCAGTTCATCGAAATCGCCAGGGAAATAGACAAAACCGGAATCAAACTGCTTGTTTTCGATGAGCCCACTGCGGTTTTGACGGAATCAGAAACACAGAACCTGTTGGCTGCCATTGAGAAGTTGGCTGAAAAAGGAATAGGCATCATATTTATCAGCCACCGTTTGGAAGAAATAATGCAGGTTTCTCATCGCGTCACCATTTTGAGGGACGGAGAACATGTGGTAACCAAAGATACAAAGGATACAAATGTGTACGAAATCGCAGAATTAATGGTAGGGCGAAAGGTATCCCTGGATCGGTCAAATTCGGATTCCCGCCGGATTAGCGAAGAAATTGTGCTTAGCATCAAGAATCTCGAAGTCAAAATGCCAGGTGAAGAGGTAAAAGGTTTTAACCTGGATGTAAGGAAAGGTGAAATCATAGGCATCGGAGGCCTGGCAGGGCAAGGGAAGCTTGGTGTAGCCAACGGAATTATGGGAATTTTTCCCGCCAGAGGCCAGGTAATTTTTGAAGGCCGCCCAATGGAGCTGAATAACCCAAGGGGAGCAATTACTGCGGGGATAAGCTTTCTAAGTGAAGACAGGAAAGGTGTCGGACTGCTTTTAGATGAGTCCATTGAGCTTAACACGGTTTTTACGAGTATGCAGATCCATAAGGAATTTCTGTATAATCTTGGTTTTATCAAAATTATGGATTCTCAAAAAATCCGCAATCATACAAATCAGATGATAAAAGATCTGGATATTCGATGCACATCTTCTTTGCAGCATGCGGGAAGTTTATCAGGAGGTAACCAGCAAAAGGTGTGCATGGCCCGGGCTCTTACGCAGAAACCGAAACTGCTGCTGGTCAGCGAGCCCACCCGAGGTATTGATATAGGTGCTAAGAAGCTGATTCTGGATTTGCTTAAAAAGCTGAATGAGGAACAAGGGATGACAATAGTAATGACATCTTCTGAATTAGCGGAGCTTAGAAGTATTTGTGACAGAATAGCTATTGTCTGTGATGGCAAAGTAAAGGGCATTCTGTCTCCTGAGGCTTCAAACGCTGAATTTGGGTTGATGATGTCCGGCGTTAGCTCAGATTCCCAAATGGGGGGTGCTGAATAAATGTTAAAAAATGAAGATAAACAAAATAATGCTGTTAAAAAGAGCCTGGATATTCCTATAGTAAAAAGCATTGGATTGCCGACACTGATTATTGCTGCATTTTTCTTATTGGTAATGATTACGGCAGCCGTACTGAAGCAATCCCTGCCGATTCTCATAAGTGATATACTGCGACGTTTTGGTATGAATGGTGTATTGGTGCTGGCAATGGTTCCTGCAATTAAATCCGGAACAGGCCCGAATTTTGCCCTTCCTTTAGGCATCATTTGCGGATTATTGGCCTGGACTATAGGGATTGAAATGGGCTTTTTAGGTATTAAACTGTTGCTTATAACATCATTGCTGGCAACGATTTTTGCGACTGCAACCGGTTACTTCTATGGCAAGCTTTTAAATGCTGTAAAAGGCGCAGAGATGACAATCGCAACTTATACCGGCTTTTCCGTCGTTGCTCTCATGTCTTTGGTCTGGCTTATGGCACCCTTTCAGAGCAAACAAATGGGTTGGATGATGGGCAAGGGTTTGCGTGAAACAATTAAACTGGATGGAGTGAATGCAGGAGAGATTCTAAACAACTTTCTTGCCTTTGAGATAATTGGAATTAAGATACCGACAGGTTTGCTCCTGACGTTTTTTACATTTTGCTTCCTTGTCTGGTTATTTTTCAGGACGAAAACAGGCGCTGCAATAATCGCCGGCGGCAGCAATCCTGCATTTGCCGCTGCTTCCGGTATTGATATTGATAAAAACCGGGTAATAGCTAATATTCTTTCCACGGTCTTAGGTGCCTATGGAATAATCATTTATTCTCAGAGTTATGGTTTTTTCCAGCTGTATTCAGGGCCATTGATGATGGCGTTCCCGGCTGTTGCCGGTGTTCTCATCGGCGGAGCAACCGCCTCAAAAGCTAATATCTCTCATGTTATAATCGGTACATTCCTATTACAGGGTCTGCTTACTGCATCAATGCCTGTGGCAAATCAGTTGTTCGCAGGAACCGACTTATCCGAGATAATGCGTGTAATACTGCAAAACGGTATTATTCTTTACGCACTTACACAGGTCAAAGGAGGCGGTAAATAATGAAAAAAGCCAAAAATATGCTGGGCAAGCAGATGCCGTATTTAACAGATAATATAGTTCCTATTATTTTTATTGCTTTCACATTGTTAGGTTTTGCACTAACCGACAATGTGCCCATTAATTACTTTTTATCTGAATTATCCAGCCGTTTCTATCGTAATGCTTTCATTGTACTGTCTCTAATAATTCCTGTTATAGCAGGACTGGGGCTGAACTTTGGTATCGTAATCGGCGCAATGAGCGGCCAGTTGGCCATAATCATTGTACGGTATCTCAGCATTGAATATCTGCATCTTAGCGGAGTTTGGGAATTATTCTTTTGTATAGTCTTGGCATTGCCCATTGCTGCTTTTATCGGCTTCCTGACAGGCAGGCTGTACAATAAGACCCGCGGCCAGGAGATGATAGCCAGCTTAATTGTCGGTTTCTTTGCCAATGGGGTATACCAGTTCATTCTTCTCTTTGCAACTGGTGTAATTATACCTGTCCGGGCTACTCATCCCATGATCAAACCCGATGGCGTCGGAGTGCGTATGACGGTGGATATGGGCGAGCTGCACTATTCCTTGCAGAATATAATGAAAACGCCTTTCATGTGGACGGTACTCGTTGTCTCGGTTGTATTGTTAACTTTGGTTGTTGTCCTTTACCTTACGGGAAGGAAAAGACCTAATAAAGAAAATAGAGTTGTATTTTATGTCAAAGTCCTTTTGCTGGCAGTATTAATTGCCTACAGTATATTCGCAATTGTGACAGAAAACAAAATAACAACAGTTAAAGAAGTACCTACTGTAACCATTATCTTCATCGGCCTGCTCTGCCTTTTCACAGAATTGATTATGAAAACAAAGCTCGGCCAGGATTTTAGAAGTGTCGGTCAAAGTCAGCATATCGCCCGGTCCAATGGAATAAATGTAGACAAAACCCGAATCATTGCAGTTATAATGTCCACTGTTATGGCCTCCTGGGGACAGATATTTTACTTGCAGGATATGGGTACTCTGAATGTCTATGGTGCACATACACAAATCGGTATGTTCTCAGTAGCGGCATTACTGGTAGGCGGGGCTTCGGTGCGCAAGGCTACTGTATCACAGGCATTGATTGGAACCATACTTTTCAATTCCATGTTTATTATGTCACCGGAAATTGGCAAGGCTGTTTTTGGTAATGCCCTTTTAGGTGAGTATTTCAGGACTTTCATGGTATATGGTATTATCGGTATGGCTTTGGGAATCTATGTCTGGAATGATAACAGAAAAGCCCGCATAACCCTGGACCCGATTGAATCGAATGCCCAGGACAATTAGTAAAATAGGGGATTGAGATAGCTCAGCCCCTTTTTTTATTGTGGGGGTATATTCATTCCGCTGGTATAAAAAAATCTTATTATAAAAAACTACAGGCAGGTGATATTTTATGAAGCTTGATAAAATTGTTGATTCAATGAAGGATGACATTATAAAAGCAGCTCAGGAACTGGTGCGGATAAGAAGCATCGAAGGAAATCCTGAGCCCGGTGCGCCTTTTGGCAGGGAGATAAGAAGATGCCTGGACAAGACTCTGGATATATGCAGGAAACTGGGCCTTAAAACGGAAAATTTCGATGGTTATGCAGGACATGCCGAATATGGTGAAGGTGATGAAATAGTCGGCATACTTGTTCATTTGGATATCGTGCCTGAGGGTTCAGGCTGGTCACATGATCCATATGGAGGTGAAATTGCAGACGGCAGAATCTATGGCAGAGGCACTATTGACGACAAGGGGCCTGCAGCTGCAGCAATATATGCATTAAAAGCAGTGATGGATTCCGGTGTGAAGTTCAACAGAAGAGTGAGGATAATAATCGGCTGTGACGAGGAAAGCGGTCGATGGGCATGCATGAAGCACTATTTCAAACATGCAGAGGCTCCGATGTGCGGATTTTCTCCTGATGCGGATTTCCCTATAATTAATAGCGAGATGGGAATACTAATATTCAACCTGGAAAAAGAATTTGAACAAAATAAAGACAGCAGCTGCGGCGGATTAAGAATAAAGCGTATAAAAGGCGGAAGCAAGGTCAACATGGTTCCGGATTACTGTGAGTGTGTGCTTGAGATGAAAAAGGACTTTACCGACAGGATCAAAAAAACAGTAGAATACATGAGGGATATGCAGAATGCAAAGCTTGAGCTTGAAATGGAGAATGACGAATGCACGATAAAATCCTATGGAGTATCGGCTCATGGGGCTACACCGGAAAAAGGAGTAAATGCAATTTCGCAGCTGATCTCATGTATCAGCAAGCTGCCCCTTTGCACATCGGAAGGGACCGGATATATTAATTTCCTGAATGAGCATATAGGCATGGAGACTGACGGAAAATCCTTCGGAGCAGCAATGAGTGACGAAATATCAGGCAAGCTTGTTTTCAACCTCGGAACAATAGATATGGACGAAAGAAAAGGAAGTGTCGGAATAAATATAAGGTATCCTGTTACAAAAAAAGGAAAAGAAGTATATGATATCATCAGGAGCAAGTCATCCGAAGCCGGAATCAAGGTCATCGAAGGAGACGGACAGGATCCCCTGTATGTACCGGCAGATAATTTTATGATAAAGATACTTCAGAAGGTATATGAGGATGTGACAGGACAAAAGGCGGATTTGATATCTATCGGAGGAGGCACGTATGCAAGGGCTATAAAGAACGCTGTTGCATTTGGCCCGTTATTTCCGGGAAAAGAAGAAACAGCCCATCAGAAGGATGAATATATTGAAGTTGATGATTTGATGACGTGTACGAAATTATTTGCTGAGGCGATATATAAGCTGGTTGAATAATCCATGCCAAAAAAAGTATTGACATCAGGTATGTATAATGTTATTATGTTTAAGCAGCAGAGAAATACTAACTAAATATATTGATTTAAGAAGAAGTTCCACTTCTCACCTTACGACGACGTCAGTAAGGTTATAGTCCTCAAGAATATAACTTTGGGCAGGTGGATATTTCTACCTGCCATTTTAATTTAACATGGAGGTGAAAGGTTATAAGCAGTAACAAAGACTTACAAATTAACGAAGAAATCAGAGACAGGGAATTGAGAATAATTGATTCAAACGGAGATCAGCTGGGAATAATGTCTTCCAGACAGGCTTTGGAACTGGCAGCAGAAAGACAGCTTGATCTTGTTAAAATTGCGCCGCAGGCAAAACCTCCGGTATGCAGGATTATGGATTACGGCAAATTCAAGTTTGAACAGAGTAAGAAAGAGAAGGAAGCCAGGAAGAATCAGAAGATAGTGAACATCAAGGAAATCCGTTTCTCTCCTACTATTGAGGATCACGACTTGAATGTAAAAGCAAAAAATGCTCAAAAGTTCCTGCAGGATGGCGACAAGGTCAAGGTAACAATCAGGTTTAGAGGCAGAGAAGTGGATCATGTCAGCTTTGGTGAAAAAGCCTTGGAAAGATTTTATGATATAATTAAGGATTACTGTGTGGTTGAAAAACCTGCCAAATTAGAAGGCAGAAATATGATAATGATTTTAGCGCCTAAACAGTAAGCCGGAAATTTTCTATGAATATTTCAGCAGTTCAAAATATGACCAATACAGAAGGAGAGGATTTTTAATGCCTAAACAGAAGACCCACAGAGCATCAGCAAAAAGATTCAGCTTTACCAAGACCGGTAAAGTAAAAAGAGCATGTGCATATAAGTCACATATTCTTACCAAGAAGACTACAAAGCGTACGAGA
>Ga0208695_1000480_pt1 | contig 43090 bp, 34 predicted proteins | sample AD_UKC111_MetaG_FD_184449 | JGI IMG/M metagenome (GOLD analysis project Ga0208695, IMG submission 184449) | Active sludge microbial communities of municipal wastewater-treating anaerobic digesters from Hong Kong - AD_UKC111_MetaG (SPAdes)... | ecosystem: Engineered > Bioreactor > Anaerobic >... | reverse complement strand
ATCGTAGTCAAAAATATCTCCCCTTTAGATAAACTGATTTTATATCAGAATCGGTAGCAAGGATCCCTTACTACCGATTCCTTCCATTGATATTCTTCTAGTTCGGATTAACTGTTGTTACATAGTCAGGCTGACCATTCTTGTAAACATTGATAACAGCACCTTTAACCGGGTTTCTGGTTTCATCAAAGGTAATTGTTCCGGATGGTACAGGGAAGTTGGTTATTTTAGCCATAGCATCTCTTACACCCTGGCCGTTCAATGTCTCGGCATTCTTTACGCCTTCCAGTACTACCAATGCTGCTTCATATGCCAAAACAGCGTTGGAGTTAGGATTTACGCCATATTTGTCTTTGTATCTCTTAACGAAGTCCTGGCAAACCGGGTTCGGGTCAACAGGGGAGAATGCTGCGTCATATGCTGCGCCTTCTACTATATCAACACCGGCGATGTTTGGTACGTCCGGGCTGTCCCATGAGTCTCCGCCCAGGAACTGAGCAGTGATTCCCATCTGTCTTGCCTGCTTCATCTGGAGCGGAACTTCGCCGAACTGGTTAGGCATAAACAATACTTCAGGATTTGCTGCCTTTATTTTTGTAAGCTGTGCGTTAAAGTCTTTTACGTCTGCTCCGCCGTAAGCCTGAGTCTCAACTACTGTGCCGCCCTTTGCTTCAAAGGCTTTTATGAAGTTTTCCATAAGCCCTTTGCTGTAGTCGTCAGCATTGTTGTATAGAATTGCAGCGGTCTTTACTTTTAAAGTATCTGCTGCATAAGAAGCCATAACTCTTCCTTGGAATGGGTCTATGAAGCATGCACGGAAAACAAAATCACCTATTTGTGTAACTTTTTCATTAGTTGTGAATGTACCTATGCAAGGAACCTTTGAAGCCTGAGCAATAGGTCCGCCGGCAAGTATGCACTTGCTCATGTCAGGACCGACTATCGCGATAACCTTATCCTGGTCTATAAGCTTTCTATATGCATTTGCAGTTGTTTCAGGTTTTGCTTCATTATCTTCATATAAGAACTCAACCTGCATTTTCTTGCCTTTAACGTCGAGTCCGCCTTCTGCTTTAAGCTGGTCAACAATAAGTTCTATACCATTCTTCATGTATTCACCGGCTATTGCTGATTGTCCGGATATAGGCAGTGTTACACCTATCTTGATTGTTTCCGGGGCTGCAGCACCTGAGCCTGTGCTTGTGCCGGCACATCCGAATAATGATACTGTCATGATAAGAACCAACAAAATGCTTACTAATTTTTTCAAAGTTTCTTCCTCCCTTTGTAAATAATTTAAGTAAAGACTGTATTGATTTTACTTGTTAAAGGCCTGCGATCTCCCTCCTTCTTTTTCAAAGATAGCACCTCGGATTTCTAATTCCCTGCTTCACAAGACTGAAAATTGATTAGTAATATAGGTACATTTGTATATAAGAAAAAGTTTCATAAAGCATTTTATGTCCGAATATATGCTTTGATGGGTTTTTTCATAGATTGATATGCATTTTCTATTTTTTCTTTTTTGTAAAAATTTTTTAATAATAGGAGTAATGCATATTATGACAATATTTCATTATATTCCTTAAATTTAAAGCTTACTAAAATATTTCACATTGTGAAATTACATTTCATATATTTATATTACACTTTTCTGATGAAAACTGCAAGCTAAAAATTGTAACCTCTTTAAACAAAAACATAAAAAAGCAGATCCGTCAGAATCTGCATTAGGCTAAAACCAATTCAATACTCATCTTGCACTATTTATTTCATATATGAATTTTTCTGCAAGCTCCTCAATTGCCTTGTAATTTCCCTTAGCAAGCAGGTCTTTTCTTATCAGGCTTCCTCCTGCTCCTACCGCTATTGAGCCTGCCTTGATGTATTCCCCTGCATTGCTTACATCTACACCGCCCACAGGCATCATTTCTATATTGTCATAGGGCCCTCTTAAGTCTTTTATGTATTTCGGCCCAACAGCTGAAACCGGAAATATCTTTACAATATCTGCACCTATATTGTGACATTTTAATACTTCCGTTGGTGTAAAAGCGCCGGGAACCATGACCTTTCCGTAGCTTTTTACTACTTCTGCAACTTCAGCATCGACATTTGGCGCAAGCACAAACTCCGCGCCGCATTCAACCGCCTTTGCGGCAGCTGCAGGATTAGTAACGGTGCCTGCGCCTACAATTATGTCGCCTTTAAACCTGTCAAGCAAAGATAAGATTATTTTGTCAGCTCCCCTGGTGTTGAATGTCACTTCAACCGCTTTAACACCTGCATTGCATAAGGCTTCAACCGTATGCAGCGCTTCCTCTTCTTCAATGCCTCTCATTATTGCTACTATTCCTGTGTTTTTTATCAGCTCGATTACTTCTGTATTCTTCAACTCTATTCCTCCTTAACAAGTCCCCTGGCCTTCGCTGCTGCGATTGAACCGAATCCGGCCATGTCCTGCATTGATTCGTCATCTACCACATGTAACTTCCCTCTGAAATAATCATCATTTTTTATCAATATCTCAAATGCTCTCTTTAATATCTCGCTGCCTCCGATTATTACCGGATGCTCCGGGTCAACCTTCAGTGCGCTGCTGTTTTTTACCGCATATAAATCATTTTCCAATACTGCACCCAGAAGAAAGTTTGCTTTGTCGTCAACAGTATAGCCTGTAAACTGATCCAGTATCCTTACAAGAAAACATGCCCTGCCTAAACCGACCTTTCGTGAATATTCTGCTCCTGCCATGATTAATTCCCCGTTGATTTTTTCAACAAAGGAATTGTTCAAAGCATTTGCAAGAATTGTATTGTTTGTAATTACCGACAACAGCTCTCCTGCCAAGGTTGTAACACACCCCGTTATTTTGCGGGACTCATTCAAGCTTATGAATTTTGAATGAGAGCCGGGAAGAATCAGAACTGCAGGCCCTTCAATCTTAAGGCTCTCTATGATTCCAAGGGTCTCTGTCTCTTCACCCCTCATTATATCCATTTCTTCACAGTTATTGATGTTTATATCCTTTATCCGGTTCTTAATCCCCGGGACAAACCATATGGGCTTATCAATCACTTCATCTATCTGAGCAGATACCATGCCCTTTGCCAGCTCTTCAATACCTGCGGGTGCACATACATGAGGCACCTCATACAAACCGACATTTGAAGTGATCATCCCCGAAGCCAGGAACAGATCCACTTCTGATGCTTCCATGCCAATTTTGTCAAGAGCCGCCTTTATCGCTTCCCTCACACCCTGACACAATTTGGCTTTGCTGCCGGTAATCGCAGTATCCCTTACACCTACTCCGATAAATGACTTTGATACCACCTTGCCCTTGTTCCATATCTTGGCTCTGGTATTTGAAGTTCCCGTATCAATTGTGGCAATATACATGTAACTGTCACCTTCTCTTTGGATTTTTTGCAGCATTTCAATTATAACTATAGCAGCATAACGTGTCAAGGGACACGGGGACGTTTCACGTGTCCCGCCTCCCTTAGACATATTTCATGCTGCCTTCATCCTTTTGGAGCTCCTTGATAAGAAGCTTTATATCCTGATCCCTGTCCTTCCTGCACACCAATATTACGTCATCAGTCTCTATTATCACAAGGTCATCGACTCCCAGAACGGCTATAAGCCTTTTGTCCCCGTACAAAATGCAGTTGTGCGAATCCAGCACCTTGCATTCTCCCTTAAGGGTGTTGCCGCAATCGTCTTTAGGCATATACCTTTCCAATGCGGTCCAATTTCCTATGTCATCCCAATAAAAGCTGCTCTCCATCACATATACATCCCATGTCTTCTCCAATATTCCATAGTCAATGGAAATACCATCGATTTTATTATACTCTTCTTCTACTATCTTAGCCTCCAATGGGCTTCCTATATAATCACTGATTCTCTTCAGACATTGATACATTTCGGGAAGAAATTTCTTATACTGCTTAAGCAGCACTGATGCCTTCCAGATAAACATTCCGCTGTTCCACAAAAAAGTACCCTTGTCAATGAACTCCTGAGCCTTTTCCCTGTTCGGCTTTTCTGTAAACCTTTTTATCTTGTATGTTGGTATCTCCCATGATCCTTCTATTTTTCTTCCTGTTTCAATATAACCGTAAGCTGTTTCCGGTCTTGTCGGCTTTATACCCATGGTTACCAGGCAATTTTCTGAATCAGCTATTCGCAGGCCCTGCTTCAGGGTCTCTATAAAGATGTCTTCATCCTGTATATAATGATCTGAGGGAAGTACTATCATAACTGCTTCGGGATCCTTTTTGAGAAGCTTTACCGCCGAGTATCCGATACAGGCGGCAGTCTCCTTTATCATTGGTTCTAATATAAGATTCCTTTCCAATATTTCCGGGACCTGCTCTCTTATTGTGTTGACATAGTTTTTGTTTGTTACCATATAGATGTTCTTCAGGGGGATAAATTTGCTGATCCTATCCACTGTAAGCTGAATCATCGTCCTTTCTCCTACAGTGTTCAAAAACTGCTTCGGGTACATTTTCCTGCTCTTGGGCCAGAACCTGCTGCCTGAACCGCCGCACATAATTACTACATAGTTCATAATCACAAACCTCCGTAATAATTATAATATGCGGTACGGGACGATTCGTTACAGAGGAAGAATGTGACATAGGTATCAGTTTGCAGTCATACTCCCAGAGCAATAACCTTGTATATCGACTCGCACGACATTAGCTTTGGACAGAATCAGAGCTTGATACTTGTAAAATCCTGACGCACATAAACCCAACCTCCTGTTGGTATGTGCTGGATTTACCTCACGTAAATCCCACGGATTTTTCTGCGTATCTTCTCTCGATTCTGTTGCCCAAAGCCAATAAGTGCTCGCTGTTATACAAGGCTATTGCTATGTTGAATAACTACAAACTTCAGATACTTCGCATTCTTCTTCTTTTGCTCTGTAAAGAGAACAAGGCTGAGTTTATGTGTGCTTATATTCGTCTATAATATATAATTAACAAATTATAGCCGAATTCTTGATTGACATTGATAAAATATGCGGTTATAATTGTATTACTATATTATATAGCCGAGAGGTGGTTTCGATGAGATATATTCGCAGAGCGATGGAGAATACTTTCCTGCGTTTATCAAAGGAGTATGCGGCACTTCTGCTTACCGGCCCCCGCCAGGCAGGCAAAACAACTATGCTTCAAAAACTTGCCCAAGAGGAGAACATCAGCCGGAATTATGTTACACTGGATGATTTGACTGAACGTGAAATGGCGAAAAATGATCCCAAAATGTTTTTTCAAATCCACAAGCCTCCCGTTTTTATCGACGAGGTGCAGTATGCCCCAGAGCTCTTCCCCTATATAAAAATCCATATAGATCAAAACCACCGGCCCGGAGATTTTTGGCTCACAGGCTCACAGGTGTTTAAGCTGATGGATGGCGTGCAGGAGTCTCTGGCAGGAAGAGTCTGTCTTCTGCATATGTCCCCCATGTCACAAGCCGAGATTTGCGGTGCAGTTACAGAACCCTTTGAACTTGATTTTGAGAAGCTTTCCCAACGAATAAGAGAACGCAAAGCCATTGACACACCCGCAGTTTATGAGCGAATCTGGAGCGGCGGAATGCCGGCGTTGGTCAGTGGACAGTACAGCGATCATCGCGCTGTATACTCCAGCTATGTCAGCACTTATATCGACCGTGATGTCAAAGAGATTTCCGGTGCCATTGATTCTTTGAGGTTTATGAGTTTCATCACAGCTGCCGCTGCTCTGGCCGGTCAAATGCTCAACTATAAAACCATAGCAGATGCAGCCGGTATTGACCAGGTATCCGCGAAGAAATGGCTTGGAATACTAGAACGGTTGGGTATTATTTTTTATCTGCATCCCTATTCAAACAATATGCTCAAGCGGATGGTAACAAAACCAAAGCTGTATTTCTACGACACAGGGCTCGTCGCTTACCTGACCAAATGGAGCAACAGCGGAACGCTGATGAATGGCGCCATGAGCGGTACGATACTTGAAAATTTCGCAGTGTCCGAAATAGTAAAGAGCTATCAGAATTGCGGGCTGGAGCCATTTATATACTATTACCGTGACAAGGACACCAAGGAAATTGACATTTTGCTGGAGAGCAACGGAAAGCTGTACCCCATGGAAATCAAAAAAACTGCAATGCCCCAGAAACAGCTTACCCGAGTGTTCAGAGTCATAGATAAGGCACCATTGGCCCGGGGTGCCGGCGCGGTAATCTGTACCAGCGACCGGCTGTCGGCCTTTGACAGCGAAAATCTGATTGTGCCCGTGTGGGCGATATGAAGAAATAGGGCCGCCATGTATGGCGACCCTACCGGGATCTCTTCATAAGCTCTATCCCTATATCCTCATAGGTTACACCCATATAATTCATCAGCACTGTCAGATGATAAATCAAATCAGATATTTCATATACGGCTTCCTCTTTGCTTTCATTCTTGGCAGCTATTACCACTTCCGTGCTCTCTTCTCCTATCTTTTTGCATATCTTGTCAATGCCCTTTTCAAAAAGATAGCAGGTATAGGAGCCTTCCACCGGATTCTTCCTTCTGTCTCCCACCTTGTCATATAATCTTTCAACTACTTCTCCGATATTCACTGCTTCTTCAATGCCTTCCGCCTTCCAGAGGCTTCTGTAGAAGCAGCTTCTGTTTCTGGTATGGCAGGCTGCTCCCGTCTGGTCCACCTTCAGCAGCAGGCTGTCCCCGTCGCAGTCATAGGATATCTCCTTTACCGTCTGTATGCAGCCTGAGGTTGCCCCCTTCTCCCACAGCTCTTTCCGGCTTCTGCTGTAAAACCATGAACGGCCTGTCTCCAAGGTCTTTTCCAGGCTTTCTTTGTTCATATAAGCCTGCATCAGCACTTCGCCGGTCTTATAGTCCTGTACTATGGCAGGCACAAGGCCATGCTCATTAAACTTTATATTATCAATTAACATTTGAATTTCTCCTATCTGTTATTATCGCATTACTCTTGTCTTATATTTACTCCCTTGGCAGCCAGATAAGCCTTCAAATCTCCAATACCCAATTCGCCGTAATGGAACAGCGAGGCTGCCAGTGCCGCATCAGCCTTGCCTTTTGTAAGCACCTCCAGGAAATCCTCCTTGCTTCCTGCACCTCCCGAAGCTATGATTGGTATGTTTACCGCTTCAGCCGCTTTGGAAGTAAGTTCTATATCATAGCCTTTCTTCGAACCGTCGGCATCAATGCTGGTAAGAAGTATTTCTCCCGCTCCCAGTTCATTGATTTTTTTGCACCATTCCAAAACGTCAATTCCTGTTGCCGTCCTTCCGCCGTGAGTATAGACCTCCCATCCGTTGTTGCCGGGCCTGCGCTTTGCATCCACTGCCACTACGATGCACTGACTGCCATACCTTTTTGCACCTTCATAAACAAGCCTGGGATTATTAACTGCCGCGGTATTCAAAGACACTTTGTCCGCGCCGGCATGAAGAAGCTTGTCAATACTCTCCAGGCTGTCTATTCCTCCTCCCACCGTAAGAGGTATGAACACATATCTGGCAGTCTCCCTTACTACATCAACCATAGTGCCCCTGTGTTCCACGGAAGCTGTAATATCAAGAAATACCAGCTCGTCCGCTCCCGCGGCATTATAAATCCTTGCCGCCTCCACAGGATCTCCTGCATCCCTCAGATTAACAAATTTTACTCCTTTTACAACTCTTCCGTCCTTAACATCAAGGCACGGTATTATTCTTTTTGCCAGCATATTAATCCTCCGCAGCTTTAATGGCATCTTCAAGCTTCAGGATACCGGCATACAATGCCTTTCCTATTATGGCTCCCTCTGCTCCTGCCTCTTTAATAGCAATAATATCGTTAATACTTGTGATGCCCCCTGATGCAATTATCCTTGCTCCCTCAACATTGCACATTTTCTCAATTCCGTCAAAGTTGGGGCCGGACATGGATCCGTCCTTTGAAATATCCGTATACACTATGTTTCTGAAGCCTTTTCCAACAATTTTGTTTGCAAAGTTGTAAGCAGAGAATTCACTTACATTTACCCAGCCGTTTATTGCTACATTGCCGTCTTTGGCATCAATACTCACTATCATTTTATCAATATAATCCTTCAGCCCCGTTTCCAGCAGCTCTTCGTCCAGCACCGCGGCAGTACCAATAATCACTCTTGCCGCTCCAGTATTGAAGGCCTCTTTTATGTCGCTTACATTCCTAAGTCCTCCTCCAACCTGTACCGGTATGCTCACAGACCCTATGATTTTCTCAATTACCTTGCTGTTCCCCATTTTACCGTCAAATGCACCGTTAAGGTCTATTATATGCAAGGCTTTTGCACCCTTCTGCTCCCACATTTTTGCCGCATCCAAAGGATTTTCATAAAACATTTCCATTTTCGCAAGCTTTCCTTCTTTCAGCCTCACACACTTCCCGTTATAAATATCAACTGCCGGATAAATTCTCATATTATCAGCTCCTTTATATTATTCAATATTTTCAAGCCTGTATCTCCGCTTTTTTCGGGATGAAACTGCATCCCCACAAGGTTTTCCTTTACTACAACTGCAGGTATGTCGACTCCGTAGCTGCTGCCGGCGCATACACAGGAACTATCCTCGGGTCTTACATAATAGGAATGGACATAATATACATAATCACCGTCTTCAATTCCCTCAAGGGCCTTGCAGGGTTTATTAATACTCAGGGCATTCCAGCCCATATGGGGGACCTTTACTTTGTCCGGTATCCTGTCCACCCAGCCGGAGATCAGCCCCAGCCCTTTGTGCATCCCGCCTTCCGTGCTGTAATCATACATAAGCTGCATGCCCAGGCATATCCCCAGAACCAGCTTTCCTTTGGCCGCCTGATTCATTATTACCTGATCCAGCCCGTCGGCCGACATATTGGAAGCAGCATCGCAAAAGGCTCCCACCCCCGGAAGGACAATCCCGGAACAGCTGTCAAGGACTTTGGCATACTTTGAGACAGCAGTGTCAATCCCGATATGCTCCAAAGCCTTTTTAAGGCTGTAAATGTTACCTACACCATAGTCAACGATTCCCAATTTCATAATTACAAGCACCCCTTTGTGGAAGGCATTCCCTGCCTGCTGTCCACGCGCAGAGCTTCCTTTAATGCCCTGGCAGCAGCCTTGAATATGCATTCAGCATTATGATGGGCGTTTTCACCGTACATCAGGTTTATATGCAGGGTGATTGCGGAATTGCTTACAAAAGCCTTAAAAAATTCCTTTATGTTCTCAGTGTCAAAACCCCCGACGGAGCCCTGCAGCAGGCTGCAGTTGTATACAAGGTTCGCCCTTCCGCAAAGATCCACTGCCGCAATACATAGGGAGTCATCCATAGGAAGCATCGTACTGCCATATCTTGCAATACCCCTTTTATCCCGGGTGCATTGGTAAAGCGCCTGTCCCAGCACTATCCCCACATCCTCAACGGTATGGTGCGAATCCACCTGTATATCTCCCTGTGCTCTCACAACAAGATCAAAGCCGCTGTGCCTGCCCAGCTGTTCCAGCATGTGATCGAAAAAAGGTATTCCGATGTTTATTTCATATGTTCCGTTTCCGTCAAGATTCAAGCTTACATATACATCAGTTTCATTAGTCCTTCTGGATAATTCGGCTGTCCTTGCGCCTTCAAGCTCTTTCATACAGCACCTCCTTTACTGTCTCATAGAATTTATCGTTCTCCCCCCGGGTGCCTATTGTAACTCTCAGACAATCCTTCAGCTTCGTGCTTGAGTATTTCCTTATAAAAATCCCTGCCTCTTGGAGCTGCTTGATTATTTCATCGGAATAGGGAGAGCGCATCAGTATGAAATTACTCTTTGATTCAAAGCACTGAATGCCCTTAAGCTGCTTAAGCAATACTATGAGCCTTTCCCTTTCGCTTTTTATTGTTTCAACTCTTTCCATCACTATATCAAGGTTTTTCAATACCTCAACCGCTGCAGCCTGTGCAAATGCATTGACATTGAAAGGAGACCGGACTCTGTCGATATAACTGATAATCAATGGGCTTGCCAGCATATATCCTATTCTTAGCCCTGCCAACCCGAAGGCCTTTGAAAAGGTCCTGAGTATTATCAGGTTGTCATATCCGGATAAAAGCCCTAAAGCCGTAACTTCTGAAAATTCAAAGTAAGCTTCATCCACAACTACGATGCCGGCAGTATTTTTTAATATTTCTTCAATCTCCGACAATGCAAGTTCTTTGCCGGTAGGATTGTTGGGGTTGCATAAAAATACAAGCTTGGGCTTTTGTTCCTGAAGTGAAGCAATGAACTCATCCAGCTTCAGTTCAAAATTGCTGTCCAGGTCATATTTCCATATCCTGGCGCCGCAGATGCTTCCGTATATCTTATACATTGCAAAGGTCGGATTATAGATTGCTATAGTGTCGCCGGGATCTATAAAGGTCTGGAGCACCAGGCTTATCAGCTCGTCAGAGCCGTTGCCTATGCATATTGAGCCGGGATCAATGCCTGCATACCTTGAAATTGCCGCTTTAAGCTCTGTATAGTCACTATCGGGGTAGCGGTTGAATTTCATGGCTTTAATGCTTTTTATCAGCGCCTCTTCAACCTCGTCATCCAATCCCCAGGGCAATTCGTTTTTATCCAGGGCTATGCCCTGTATTCTGGATTCCGCTTTATAGCTTTTAAGCTCCTGTACTCTTTTTGAAACCAAATCATTTATCATATTGAAGCCTCACTTTCAGTGCGTTGGCATGGGCCTCAAGGCCTTCCGCTTCAGCGATTTTTATTGCGGCAGATCCATATGCCGCCAAATCTTCTTTGTTGTAATATATCAGGCTTGACCTTTTCTGAAAATCCCTTGTTGAAAGAGGAGAGAAGAAAGCAGCTGTGCCATAAGTGGGCAGGACATGATTGGGGCCTGCAATATAATCTCCTATTGGCTCTGTAGAATATGCTCCCAAAAAAATCGCTCCTGCATTTTTTATATCCTTCAACACTCCGAAGGGATTTTCCGTCATAATCTCCAGGTGCTCGGGAGCAATCCTGTTTATTATATCCGCTGCCTGCTCTATGACATCCGTCACAATGGCTGCCGAGTTATTTTCCAAGGCCCTGCTAATTATTTCCTTTCTTTTCATATGCCCAAGCTGCCTTTCTATCTCGGTATTCACCCGGGCTGCAAAGTCCCCGGAATCGGTAATCAGAAAGCACCTTGCCATTTCGTCATGCTCTGCCTGGGACAGCAGGTCGGCGGCAACCCAGCCCGGATTTGCGCTGCTGTCTGCAACCACTGCAATTTCGCTGGGCCCTGCTATCATATCAATATCCACGAATCCGTATACTTCTCTTTTTGCAGCCGCTACATATGTATTCCCCGGCCCTACTATCTTGTCCACCTTGGGAATGGTTGCGGTGCCAAAAGCAGCTGCGGCAATTCCCTGAGCTCCGCCTATACTGAATACCTTGTCTATTCCCAGAAGCCTTGCCGTTGCCGCTGCATAAGGATTGATGCTTCCATTGTCCGACGGAGGAGTCAATATGATTATTTCCCGCACTCCGGCTATCATTGCCGGGACTGCACACATTACAACAGTGGAGGGATAGGAGGCTTTGCCTCCGGGAACGTATATTGCAGCCTTGTCTATGGGAGTGACCCTGCTGCCCAGCACACTGCCGTTATCGGTAAATATGTTGAAGTCCCTGTCTGCCATATTCATGTGAAACTTTTTAATATTGTCGATACTTTTGCCTATAGCCTCAATAAAGCCGGCCTCCGCTTCCCCGGCCAGTTTCTCCAGGGCCTGGCTGCTTACTCTGAAGTCTTTTATGTCGTAAACATTATCGAATTTTCTGCTGTATTCAAGGACTGCGCTGTCTCCCCGGTCCCTGACATCCCGGACTATTTTTTTTACTGTCTCTGTCACTTCCTCCGGAATAAAACCATTATCCTTTTGCCTCAAAAAAACCTCAATACTGCTTTTTTCATCCCATGACAACACTCTGAGCATTGGCCTCACCCCCCTCTATAGCTTCACTGACAGCCGATGCAAAGATATTTATGCTCTTGTTTTTCATCTTATAGCTGACTCTGTTGACTATCATCCTTGCAGTTATATCACAAATATCCTCATATACGATAAGTCCGTTTTCCCTCAGGGTGTTTCCGGTTTCGACTATGTCAACTATTGCATCGGACAGTCCTACAATGGGAGCAAGCTCTATTGAACCGTCCAGCTTGATTATCTCTACAGATTCCGACTTCCTGTTGAAATATTCCGATGCTATTCTCGGATATTTAGTAGCGACTTTTCTGACTATAGGCCTCACACCGCTTTTATCAGAAGGGCCTGCCAGCACTACCCTGCATCTGCATACCTTCAAGTCCATTATTTCATAGGCTGAATCTTTGGTTTCCATAAGTACATCCTTGCCTACTATTCCTATATCTGCCGCTCCGCTTCCCACATACACCGGAACATCGGAGGGCTTTACCAGGAAAAATACTACTCCGTTAGCTTTATCAGCAAAAACAAGCTTCCTGGAATTCAGATCGATAATATCCCTGTAATCACTTGTATAAAGCAGCAGTTCACTTACCTTTTCAGCGATCCTGCCTTTTGCGACGGCTATTTTCAACATTTTCTACACTCCTTAATCAAATATTACTACTTCGCTGCAGTCATACTGCCTGCGGTATTGCTCCGGATCCGATATTTCTCCGTTGTTTACCATATTTACTGCAGCACCGGTTTTTCTGCGGCCTTCGGAATACCTAAGAGCCTCAATAAACCTGCTTTCGCTGAATATAACCAGTATTTTGCGCTCCCTATGTTCCTGAAATTCCTCCGTGACAGCTTCCAGCATGTTGTCAATATATATGGCAAATCCTGATGCAGCCGCATCCGAGCCCATTTCCTTCAGCAAACCGTCATATCTGCCTCCCGAAATAACCACATCACCGGCTCCCCGGGCATATGCCTTGAAAATCAGTCCGGTGTAATACTTCATATTCCCCGTCATTCCCGCATCTATTATAATATTGGGGCCAAGGCCAAGGTCCTTGCACTTCCCGTATATCTGCAGCAGATACTCAACGGATTCCTTTACCGTCTTGTTGACTGTAATTTCATCCATACCTTTGAACACATCCTCAGGTTTTCCGAACAGGCACGGCAGCCTGCAGATTATTTCCTTACTGCCGCTGTCAATGGGCAGGGCGGATACCTCGTTTTCAAGCTCCACCAGATTCTTTTCACTTATCAGTGAGATAATATGTGATTTCTTTTCCTCCGGTAAGTCTATCTCTTCAAAAATACCCTTGATTATGCCCACATGCCCAATATCTATTTTATAATCCGCAATTCCCGCAACCCTGAAGCTTTCCTTTGCCATGGTCAAGGTCTCTATGTCCAGCCACTTGCTTGGGCATCCGTATATCTCCGCCCCTACCTGGCAAAATTCTCTGCCTGCTCCCCGGTTCTTCTTGTCCGCCCTGTATACATTCCCCGCATAAAACAGCTTCAAGGGCTTCCGCTGCCCCTTCAGTTTGGTGGATGCGACTCTGGCTGTAGGAATTGTCATATCCGGCCGCAGAACCACAACTCTTCCATCCCTGTCTATTGTTTTTACAAGGCTTTCATCATCCACCGGGGATATGCCCCCGGAAAACAGCTCATAATACTCAAAAAGAGGTGTTTCTACACGGCCGAAGCCGCAGGAATGCATGTAGTGCTGCAGCCTTTCCTGAAGTATGGTTCTTCTGCCGCTTTCTTCAGTAAGAATATCCCTCATGCCTTGTGGGACCTCAAAGCTTTGCATAGTGTAATATCTCTCCTCGCCTCACATATTTGTTCATGAAAATAACAAAACCCCGCAGGTAATAATTTTACCTACGGGGTTTTATTATTGCATCCCATAGGCACAAGCACAAATAGCACTTATGCCTACGGGAAATTTCCTAAAGGCTTAAGTGCTCTGCCTATGATGATGCAGTCTGTTAACCAAGTAATTGAAGAAACTCATAAAAAATCAGCTCCGTAATTTTTATGTAAAACTGGTTTTCATATACTATAATATAAATCAAGCCCTGTTGTCAATACTAAAACTCAAGTTTATAAATTTCCTTGTATTTTTTTTCAAGATAATCAATCAAGTATTTGGGATTTATTCCCTCGCCGGTAACCTGCAGAAGGATTTCTTCAGGCTTCAGCACCTTGCCGTGCTTATGTATCTTTTCTGCCAGCCAGTCTTTTATCTTAATCAGTTCACCCTTCTCAACCATTTCCTCAAAATCCTTGATTTCTTTTTTTGCTGCATTGTAAATCTGGGCAGAGTATATATTCCCCAGAGTATAGGATGGAAAATACCCGAAGCTTCCGCCGGCCCAATGGACATCCTGCAGCACTCCCTTTGAATCGTCCGGGGGTACTATGCCGAGGTATTCCTTCATCTTCTCCTTCCATACCTCAGGAAGGTCTGCCACCTTAATCTCTTCGTTAATAAGAGCCTTCTCTATTTCATACCTTATCATGATATGAAGGTTATATGTGACTTCATCAGCCTCTATTCTGATCAGTGACGGCTCTACCTTGTTTATAGCCTTGTAAAAATCATCGGCCGGCACATCCTTCAACTGCTCCGGGAAGAATTCCTGCAGCCGGCTGTAGTATTTTCCCCAGAAGCTGCGGCTCCTTCCTATGATGTTTTCCCAAAATCTTGATTGTGATTCATGCAGTCCCATGGAGGCCCCGTCGCAAAGGGGAGTGCCGTGCAGGTCTGAAGAAATATTCTGCTCATATAAGGCATGCCCTCCTTCATGCATTGAGCTCATGACAGCGCTTATTAAGTCATTGGGATAGTAATGGGTAGTTATTCTCACATCTGCGGGATTTATTCCCGTAGTAAAGGGGTGCTCACTTTCATCCAGCCTGCCTGCATCAAAGTCATAGCCAATCCGCTCCAGTATGAACAGGCCGAATTCCTCCTGCTTCCCAATGTCGAAATACTTCTTCAAAAACTGATCTTCCGGTTGATAAGCCGATTCCTTTATCTTTGCAACCAGGGGTACTATTCTGCTTCGCAATTCGCTGAATATTGCATCCAGTTTTTCAATCGTCATTCCAGGCTCATACAAATCCAGCAGTGTATCGTATTTATTCTCCTTATACCCCCACAGCTCAATGAACTGCAAATTATAACCGACTATCTTTTCCAGATAGGGCTTGAACATCTCAAAGTCATTATTCTTTTTTGCATCCTCCCAAACCGATTCCGCTTCAGAGGTCAATATCACATATTCCTTATATTTTGCTTCCGGTATCTTCTTATATCTGTCATATTCCTTCCTGCACTCCCTCACCAATGCTTTCATGATTGGATCCAGACTGCTGCTATTATCCGGCTCATCAAAATACGCCAGGTATTCTCCCATCGCATCAGAGGTAGAAAGCCTGAAGGCTTCCTCAGAAAGCATGCCTATTACCTCTGCCCTGTAGGGCACGCCTTTTCTTGGAGCTCCTGTTCTGAGGTCCCAATATAGCACACCAATGGCATCATTATAATATTTTATCCTTTTTACCAGTTCAAAAAAACCGTTTTTCGCATCATTAAACTCTTTAATCATTAATCTGCCCCCCTCATTGAAATAACTCTTATTTTATTTCAAAGGTACAGGTTACTACTGCCGTAATCTCCTTTTCCAGTGAAGATGTATCGTTTATTCCATAATCCGATACTTCTGTGGAGTATAATGGTGTGATTTGGAACACGCCCATCTTTGCTGATTTTAATGCGCCAATGCTGCTGCCCGTGTTCTGGGATATCTGCTCGGCCCTGTTTTTTGCATCCTTTGTTGCCTCTCCAAGCATGCTGACCTTCAGGTCTGCAATTTTTGTATAGTAGTACTGGGGAGGATATGACTGAAACTCTATACCTTCGTTAATAAGCTCCGTTGCTTCCCTTGCTATCCGGCTCAGCTTGTCAACATCCGTGGAGCTGATCTGCACCCGCTGATACAACCGATAGGCTATAATGTTATTGGTATATTGTCCGTTGTAGTTTACTTCATGTATAGGATTTGTATCAATGGACGAGAAAACCATATCCTCTTCATTTATACCCTTTTCCTTCAAGTATTTCTTTACCTTCTCCGAATCCGACTTGAGCTTTGTATACGCTTCAGGCATAAGTTTCGACTCGCAGGAAAAGCTCCCTGTCCATTCAATAAGATCAGATTTAATCTGCTGCTTTGCAGAACCGGTAACCGTTATGGATCTGTTGCCCTTTATCTCCACTATACCATCGGTAACTATATAGGTTGACAGTATCAAGCCTGCTGATAAGATAAGCGCCACCAGAATAAGAGCAATGCTTTTCTTGTTTTCCTGATTCATTATTTAACCCCCTTTATTTAATATTTTTTCTCTTATATTTCCCAGGAAATATATATTTTTCGACATTCTGTCGCTGTGCAAACCAATCCTATGCCTTTTCCATAATAACCCTGCTCCCTGAGCCATTGACCACCGGAGCCTCCACCACAAGGCGCCTTGTTATCCTGCTCTTCAATTCAGGTACATGGCTTATCAGTCCTATGACCCTTTCCCTGGTACTTAACCTTTCCAGAGCATCAATGACTGTATCCAGAAGGCTGCTGTCCAGAGTCCCGAAGCCCTCGTCAAGGAAAAAGAACTCAAGGGGGCTCTGCCCTTTAAGCTGTATCTGAGAGGATAATGCAAGGGCAAGGGCTAAAGATGTCAGAAATGTCTCTCCTCCCGACAGGGTTGTAACCGGCCTGTGTATACCTCCGTTGGCATTGTCCCGGATGACAAAACCGTTTTCGGTATCCAGCTCCAGTCCGTATTTATGCCTGGTCAGAATGCCCAGGGTTTCGGAGGCTTCCTTGGCAATGTATCTGAGCCGTTCTTCCGATATGTATTCTATGAAGCTATTCCCTTTAAGCAGGCTCTTTATAAGCTCAAGGTGCTCCTTTTTCTTTGAGTACTCCTTCAGCTCCTTTTTCAGCAAAAGCCAGTTCTCATAGTTGGATTTTATTGTTTCGAGCCTGTTTTTTGCGCTCTCATATCTTGCAATACTATTCTCTTTTTCAAGCTTAAGCTCCTCATATCTGCGGTTAATTTCCTGCCACAGCTCTTCTGTTATGCTCCGCCCGGAAAGCTTCTTTTCTATCAGTGCCTTATGTGCTGTTATACTGCTCTCTGCCTTTTCATACTCTTTAATTATTTTTACCTTCTCCTCCAGCTCCTCCTTTGTCATAAAGGCTTTCTCCACTTCCTCCAAAGAAGAAAAACCTTTATCGATAAGCTCCTTATCCAGTTTCCTGCCATCGTCTGCCAGCTTATTCCGGTATATCTCACTTTGCTTCTCAAGGACCTTCTTATCCTTGATTTCTTTTTCGTATCTTTCTCTCAATGTATTGACGTTTTCCTGCGCTTTTTGTTCCCCTTTTGTTAAAAAAGAAATCTCATCCTCCGTCTTTAATATTTCATCCTTTATATCCTTATCTCCTATAAAGTCATAAATCTCTTTTTCCTTCTCTTCCTTCTGATATTTGAAGCCCCTTCCCTCAGCAGTGTTTTCGGAAAGCTTCTCCATATCAAGCTTCCTTGCTTCTTCCGCCTTATCAATTTCCTTTCTAAGCTCTGAAATACTATTCTCAATTATTTGCAGTTCCTTATATGCATCTTCTGCTTCTTTGTCTTTCTCCTGTATCCTCCGAAGCTCATCCCTCATGCTGTCAATCCCCATGGCTTTCACAGCGGCAGCATAGGCTCTTTCTTTTTCTTCCCATGCTTCTTTTACCTCAGCATAAGCCTTCTCCAGTTCCTTAAGGTGCTTCCTGTTTGCTTCAAGCCGGGACGCCATGCTGCTGCTTTCCACCTGGTACCGGTTATATTCTTCCGCTGCCTTCTTCTGGCTTCCTTCAAGCTCTGTCAGCTTTTTCTCCCATAACTCAATGTCTTTCAGCTTTTCCTGTTTCTCTTCCCCGATTTTAACCAAAGCCCTCTCTATTTCCGGGATGGACAATCCTTTATAATCCTCAGGCAGCCTGTCTATAAGGTCAGCCTGCTCTTCCTGCTTGTTCATGATATCTGACAATAGCTCTTCCTTCTGCTTCTTCAGATTATTACGCTGCTCCTCAAGCTTGATGTACTTGTTTTCCAGAGCTCTTAATTCCGTCTCAAGCCTGTTGATTTTATTTTGAAGCTCCTTTGCTGCTTCAGCTTCTGTTCCGTGGCCGCATTCAGGATGGGCGGCAGGATTGGGATGGGTTACAGCTCCGCATACGGGGCAGGGCTCATTTTCCTTCAGGTTCTGAGCCAGCAGGAAGGCTGCGTGGCCTTCCTGCTCCTTTTTCTTTTCCTCAAGGAGCAGCCTAAGGTTTTCAATATCTGAAAGTTCCTCAAGCTGAGCATCCAGGGCTTCAAATTGTTTGCTGTTCTCAAGCTCTTTCTGCTTCAATTGTTCCATATCCTTGTGCTTAAGCTTAAGTGCATCAACAGTCGACCTGATATTATAGTATTTTGTCTCTTCTTTGTGTATATCATTCCTGTCCCACTTCTTGCTTTTCTTGTGCTGTTCATAGGAGCTTTGAATTGCTTCTTTCTCTTTGAGAAGTTTCAGGCCTGCTTCTTTAAAGGATTCAATCTCCTGCTCCTGCCTGTTTATTATGTCTGCCATTTCTTCATATTTGGCTTTCTGCTTCTCCTTTTCCTTCTGCAGTCGCTCCAAATCCTCTTCAAGGGCTGCTCCATACTGAATTTTATCCCTGTAGCCTGCTTCAACCTTAAGGGCTTCAGTGCGGGCTTTCTTTCCGGCTGCTTCCTTTAGGAGCCCTTCAAGCCCGGACTTTTGTTTAGCAATGGCATCATTCCGATCATCAACTTTTTTCTTCAGAATCACATGCTCATTCCTGAGCTTCCTAAGAACTTCCTCGATTTTTTCCAGTTCACTTTTTGTCTTAAGAACCTCTTCAAGCTTAGTCCTATGCTCTATTAGAACGGGTATCTTCTCCTGTCTTGCCTTAGTTGCGGCTTCAAGCTCTGCCTGCCCTTTATTCAGCTGTCCCTCCAATTCACAAAGGCTTGTGTTTAGTCTCTCCAGCTCTTTTGTCACATTCTCCAATTCCCCGCCGGTCTTCTTAATATCATTTATCCTGTCCATAAGGCTCCGTGCCGCTTCTGCTCCCTTGCAGCCAATCCTCATTAAGTCTATTTCAGCTCTTCCTGCAAGCAGCTCCTGATATTTTTCCTCTGTTTCACGATATTCCGCAGAAAGCTCCCAGACCTCTTTCGCACCGTAATATTCATCTTCTGCCGCTCTCAAGGCTTCAGTCATACTTTTCTTATGTTTTTCCGCCGCAATTAAACCGGCTTCCGATTCCTTTAATGAATCATCTGAAATATCCCCCAATACGGATAGTGCTCTCTCAACTCCCGAAAGCTTGTTACGGATTTTTCCCAGCCTTCTGTTGACCTTTTCCGTAAGCTCCCGCCCGTACTCTTCAAGGTAGAATATGCGCTCCAGCATTTTTGTCTTGTCACCCTTGGCGGATAAAAGGAATTCCTGAAATTTATTCTGAGGAAGAACTACGGAACGTGTAAAATCGTCAAACTGCAGCCCTATGAGTTCAATGACAGCCTCATTGACTTCTCCCAGCTTGTCGGCAATAACCACATCCCCTGAGGGATCCATCTCAATCAACCTGGCTGTTCTCGATTCTATGGAGTTCTCAGAATCCTTCTTCCGCCTGTACTCCCTTTCCACCTTGTATGACTTTCTCTTCTTTTCTTTCACCAGATCAAAGGTAAATGAAACCCGCACATTGGATGAAGACATGTTTATTATACCCTGGGTGCCCCTGTTTGCTCTCTGGACATTTCCATACAAAGCCAAGGTTATAGCATCCAGTATGGTTGACTTGCCGCTGCCTGTAGGACCGAATATCCCAAAAAGGCCTGTCTCCCCAAGCCGGTCAAAATCTATTGACTGAAGCTCTTTAAAGCTCTGCAGCCCCTCTAATTCAAGATACCTGGGCCTCACTTTCCTCACCCCCCGGCTGTATTTCTTCCAAGTCATCCTCCTGATTATCATTTATAACTTCAAGGAAGGATTCCATCATGTCTTCGGCTGCTTCCATTCCTGTCTTAAATCTATAATAATCCCTGAACAGCTCCTCTATCTTTTTTCCTTCCCGGCTTTCAAAGTCTATCATGCTTTCCTTCTCATCGGTTACCACCGGCCTTATGTTAATAATACCGGGGTTGAGCTCCCTAAGAAGCTTTTGTTCCTCTAAGGTCAGAGCTCTGTCGGTATATACCTCCAAGTCTATCCACGCGTTCATGTCCCTTCCTTCCTCACACCATCTCAGCGCTTCCATTATTCCGTTCTTAGCTTTCCACTGCTTCAGCGGCTTTCCGGAATTCAGGTAAACCTCCTTTATCTCAGACTCTCTTCCGGGTACTGCATCCACTATATATACCACCTTGCTGTAGTCCGTTTCCGAAAAGCTGTATGCAAGAGGTGAACCGGAGTAATATGCCGGTGAAGGCGCGCTTTTTATCCTCTGAGGCCTGTGAAGATGTCCCAAAGCAATAAAATGAGCATTATCAGGAAGCCGGCAAGGATCTACAACCAAAGCGCCTCCAAGCTGTCTTTCGGAGTCCGAAGTCCTTCCGTCCCTAAGATACAAATGGCTTACAATGAGGTTCACAGTATCATTCCTGAAATTGCCGCTCAAATTATGCATCAGCTCTGATATCTTGTCGGAATAAGCCTCCTGAAGTGTTTCTTCACGGGAATCAACCGATATGAGCTGCTCAAGCCTGGATTCCGAAGGATAGGGCAGGGTTATTATCACAGCGCTATGCTCGGAAGCACCGGGCTTTATCTCGAACCATCCGGGTCCTGACTGCAGTATGGAACTGCTTCCAAACACCCCTGCATCGCTTCCCGGATATCCGAGAAGGATAATACCGTTCTTATATGCCAAAGGGCTGGCGGCGCACAGCCGGTCAGGGCTGTCATGGTTTCCCGCAATTACGACAACAGCCCGTCTGCCTTTATTGTTCAGTCTGTCAACCGCATCGTAAAATAATTCCTCAGCGGCGGAAGACGGATTATATGCATCAAAAATATCCCCGGCTATAAGCACCAGGTCTACCGATTCACTTTCTGCGATTCCGCAAAGCTCGTCTATGAACTGCCTCTGCTCGTCCAATCTGTTAATATTGTCGAGAGTCTTGCCTAAGTGCCAGTCTGAGGTATGAAGTATGCGCATGGCCATTCCCCCTTGTGTCTGACTTATTCCATTATCTTTATTCTATCGAATTATTTGCCAAAATACAATTTAATATATTGTTAACATAACAAAAGGACATGGGGACGTTTCTCCTGTCTCACTGAAAGAAAGTGAGACAGGAGAAACGTCCCCGTGTCCTCTTGCCGGGCTGTACAATCTATTTCAATTTTCCTATTTCATTAAGCGGCCATAATCTGAATACAGCCTTGCCTATAAGATACTCTTCCTCAATGAACCCAACTGATTTAAACCTGCTGTCCCTGCTGTTCTCTCTGTTGTCACCCATTACCATATACTTGCCTTCAGGGATGGTTGTCTTTTCAAATCCAAAGTCGGGTGTCGGGGATTGTGTAAAATCAGGTTCCAGCATCTTTCCATCAATGTATACCCTGTTGTTCTTTATCTCAACAGTTTCGCCCGGTAAACCCACAACCCTCTTTATAAGATTCAGATGCTCCAGCTTATCCTGTTCGCTGTCTATTACTACGATATCTCCTCTTTCAGGCTTGCCCACCAAATAATTTATCCTTGATACAATGAGTATCTGCCCTTCATGCAGCGTAGGTTCCATTGATACGCTCATTGCATAAGCTGTTCTGAATATGTACGTTCTGAAAATCACTGCAAGCACTATTGCAAAAATAATCGTTTTTATCCATGAGTATATCTCTTTTTTCATCTCTTCGTCAGACTTCAAATTAATGCACTCCTTGCTACTGTTATTTATTGAACTTCCTACCCACCATGTCTATTTCTAAATATTTATTATACTATTGTTTGTGTTCCAAAACAATTATAAAAAGGACATGGGGACGTTTCTCCTGTCTCACCAAAAGGAGACAAGAGAAACGTCCCCGTGTACCCCACCAGTACTCTTTCATTTCCCTCTGCTGCTTGAATTTTTATCGCTGTTGTTTTTATTGTTTAACCAATTGAAATTGTAAATCCAGTTATTCCAATCAATCTTACTGTTGTTGTCAATCTTGCTGTTTCCATTCTTGCTATTGATATTTCCGGGACCTGTTTTATTCATATTACTGTTCTTACTGTTATTTATATTCTTTTGATAATCATCGCTACTGTTGCTGTTGTTTGTTTTCTTTTGGGAATCATCCTTATTGCTGCTTTTATCTTTATCTTTGTCTATCATCTGGCCATCATTCTTATTTGTCTCACTATCATCTTTTTTCCTTTTGCTGCTTTCTCTTTCGTCTTCGCTGCCATCCCTATCGTCATTACCTATACCATTGTTTCTTTTCTTGTCTTTATTCAGTTCCTCATTATTTTCCTTGCGGTTGTCCTTGTTATTGTCATTATTGCGTTTATCTGATGAATTTGAAGGTATGGTTATCTTATCATCTTTCTTCTTATCGTCTTTTTCCTTGTTATCATCTCTGTCTCTATCTTTGTCCCGGTTCTTATCACCATTCCGGTCCTCATCGTCCCGGTTTTTCCTGTTATCTTCTTTCAGGTTTCTATCGTTCCACTTGCCGCCCTCTTCCCTGTCTTCACGGTTATCGAAGCCTTCGTTCCTTTTCCTGTTTTCTTTTTCTGCTTCCTTAGCTTTTTTTTCAGCTTCCTTTTTAGCTTCCCTCTCAGCTTTCTCTGCTGCCTTTTTCGCTTCATTTGCAGCTTTTTCGGCTTTCTCCGCTTCTTTTCTTTTTTCCTTTATAAGATTTGCAACTTCTTTTACGGACATGTCCTTTATTTCTTCATTCCTGATTTCCGGCATTACCTTTTTCAGGTTTTCTTCAAGGACCTTTCTGCCAGGAGAAACCTTCTGGGATATTGCAGTCTTATGATTCTCTATATTGGTCTTTTCAACCGTTACTCCGCTGGTTTTATTAACCTTGGACAGTTCCTTTTCTGCAGTTTTGGCGACCGTTTCCTCAAGCTTCTTCTCCTGCTTCGGGTTCTTCGCGGAAACAATTACGACGATTTCATCTTCCGTCTCTTCGTCTATATAGCCCTTGTCAGAAGCAGTCTTTATAATCTCGGACAGTGCAGTATCAATATTCTGGTTCTTCAGGCTTTTTGCATCCTTAATTAAATCAACTGCATCTTCAGTCAGGGGATTCACTGATATTACCCTTTCAAACCTGTTCAGGGACAAGGACAAACTGGGGTTGATATCTACACTTACATAGCTGCACGGAGTGTAATATGCATATACTCCCGTTGACAGGAATATGCATGCCATAAAACAGGCAGCCAATCCGGCCAGGCGTTTGCTTATGGGATATATCTTGCGCTGCTTGATCTCAATTTCGTCTCCTATTGCAGCCGACATTTGTCTCTTAACTTTTATGAAGTCTCCCTTGTCGGTTATCACTATCATATGTTTCTTGTCTATTTCTGCGATTATAGCTTTCACTTTTTCCACCCCCAGTCTATGAACTCCCTTATACAATAATAATCTCCTGTTAATATTATCATCGCTGCTATTACATAATTTCGTGAGCGCTCTATAGTTTTCCGGGGTAATTTTAGTCCTTCTTCAATATCTGCTATGGGAAGATATTTTTTTTCTTTTATTTTTGCCACAAGCTCCGGCCTGTCGATTATGTACTTTACTATATCCAGGTATGAACTCTTTGTATTCATATGCTTGGGAGAGCTTTTTGCCACATCTGAAAATTCAAGTCCCCAATTATTAAGCTCCTCCTTCAGCTGTACAAGCTCCTGTCTTCTAAGCTGGTTTATCTCCTCCATATAGTATTTATTTTGAGCTTCAGGAGCTGCGATGACATACTCGAAAACTTCTTCTCCATCAGCTTCATCGGTGGAGTATTCGCTGATATATGTAACTGCCTGATGCTTTTTTTCTTTCCTGTAATAATCAATCAGCCTTTTCCGAATTATGCTCTGGGCAAAGCTTAAAAAGTGCCCCTTCGCCTGGTCATAATGAATTATGGCCTCATCAAAAGCCATTAGCCCTATACTGAGTTCCTCATCATATCCGTAAGAGACATACCTGCCCGTAGCCTTTTCAACAGCGGCAGCTATAAAGGGCTTGTATTCCTCTATAAAAGCATCCCTTTCATCTCTATTAAGTTTTATGCCCATTACTCTTTCATTTATGGATTTATAAAACATGGCACACCTCAACAGAAGAACGCATGCATACGTCCCAAAAGTGTCTCTGTACAATTATACAATATCCGGACAGGCCCTTCACGGCACATATATTGGTAAAAAGCTAATACTCCAATATTTTTCCATTCCAAAAAAGGTATATGTATTTCCCTGATACCTCTTTGCCGGTTATTTGGCTCAGAGCCCGTGCATAGTATTCTATCTGTGTCCTGTATTTTTCTTTTATCCTGCTTAGCTCTCCTTCGGGTACATAATCAGTCTTGTAATCAACCAGCACCAGCTTTCCCTCTTCTTCAAACCAGCAGTCAATTATTCCCTGGAGTACAACAGTCTCACCTTCATGGCCGCAGCCTGCTTTACTTCCGAATACCTCACTGCATTCCACTTCCATTGTAAAGGGCATTTCCCTGTAGAGCCTGCCGGCTTCTGTCATCCTTCTGCCCAGGTCGGAATTCAAAAACCCGACTATTCCGTCAATGTTCACATTCCGGGCCTGAACCTCCGTCAGAAGCTCCATCCTGATCATGTCTTCAAGCTGCCTTTTTATACCGGCCTCGGATACTTCTCCGCCAAAATCCATATGCTGCAGAACAAAATGCATTAGAGAACCTCTCTCCGCAGCAGTCATTCCTGATGTTTCCTCCAGGAACCGTGGCCTCTTTCTTATTCCGGGGGCAGCCTGGATACGAAACTCGTCGGCCGCCTCAGTATCAAAGTATCTCTTAAGCTCTGTAACGGTGACCTTCACCGGCAGTTTCTCATAAGCCGAATATGGATATTTCCACTCCAGTCTTTTAATTATTTCATCCTGCATATTGGCTTCGGCGGAAGAAAGCGCCGCTTCATCTATAAGCTCTTCCTTGCCATGCTCTTCAGCAACTGCTCCCCTTAAAACCTCTTCCCTGTTCCAGAACCTTATATCCCATCCCTCAACACCTTCAAGCTTTTCAGAAGGTTTCCCTTCGTTATCCCTCATAAGAGCCGTACAAATCCAGTCTAAAAAGCTCCTGCCCCTTAATACATCAAACTCAGGTACTTTTTGTGTACTTGCACCGCTGCTGCTTTTCCAGCGGCTGGTACTTTTAGCGATATCTTTCACGGCACCGGTTATTATAAGCTTTTCCTTCGCCCTGGTAAAGGCTACATACAATATCCTCATTTCCTCCGAGAGGCTCTCCAGCTTTATCTTATATTTCAAAGCCTGCTTGAATATTGAAGGATACCATATCCTCCTTTTGTGGTCAATAAAATCGGGGCCTATACCCAGTTCGTGATGCAGCAGTATGCTCTTTGCGGTGTCAGTAAGATTGAAGCCCTTCCCTGCGCCGCATAAAAACACTACGGGAAACTCCAGGCCCTTGCTTTTATGTATGCTCATAATTCTTACCACGTCGTCCTTTTCTCCAAGAACCTTTGCACTTCCCAAATCCCCCTGGTTTCCCTTCAGCTTGTTTATGAAGTTAATAAAATTGAAAAGCCCTTTGAAGCTTGACTCTTCATATTGCCTTGCCTTGTCAAAAAGCATCCTGAGGTTGGCCTGTCGGGCGGCCCCTCCCGGCATCGCTCCGACAAAGCTGTAATATCCCGTATCATTATATAAATGCCATATCAATTCATCGGTGGAGAGATAAAGGGATTTTTCCCTCCAATCCTCTAATTTTTCTAAAAATCCCGCTGCTTTACGTCCAAGCTCTCCTTCTGATGAAGCAGCTTTTACCATGGCTTCAAAGAAATCCGTCTCCTTGTCAAAGAGCCGAATATCAATTAGCTCCTCCGGATCAAACCCGCAGATTGGTGACCTTAAGACTGCCAGCAACGGAATATCCTGAAGAGGGTTATCAATTATCTGCAGCAGTGATAATACGGTTGATATTTCGACAGTCCTGAAATATCCTGTGCCCGCATCTGTAAATACGGGTATTCCCTGAATACTCAATTCTTCTGCAAAGACATCAGCCCAATTCTTTGTTGTACGCATCAGTATTACAATGTCTTTAAACTGTACCGGCCTGTATTCTCCCGTGTTTTTATCGATTACCATGAAGCTTCCGTCCGCTGTAAGCTCCTTTATCCTATTAGCCGCTACTCTTGCTTCACACTGCATGGAATTCAACATCAGAGCTGATTCTTCATAGTCATCAAAATCTTCTTCCGACGTATCCGTTTCTTCAGTGCCGATTTCACTGCTGTCTATGATATGGAGCTCCACGGGGCCTCCGACACTGCTGCCGGGTGATTCCGGCACCTTATACACCGCTCCCGCATTAAGCTTTTCATCCTCGGTATATTCGATTTCTCCCAGGCTTTCAGACATTATCCGGCTGAATATAAAATTCACTGCCCTAATAATGTCCTCCCTGCTTCTGAAGTTCTTATTCAACAGTATCTTCCTATACTTAGACTGCGAATCCCCGGAATAAGTTCTGAGTTTTTTAATAAATAACTCCGGTTTTGCCTGTCTGAATCTATAGATGCTCTGTTTTACGTCACCTACCATGAATATATTGGGCTCTCCCGTCTCCTCCCGGGAAACCATGCCCAGTATTACCTCCTGAGTCAGATTGCTGTCCTGGTATTCGTCAATATATATTTCTTCAAAAAGTTCCCTCAGCCCAAGAGCTGCCTGAGTTGGCAAAACCTCGCCTTCGGTACGGTTTGTCAGCACTTTAAGGCAGTAATGCTCCAAGTCATTAAAATCTATTACATTTTTCTGCTTTTTCTTATCCTGATACTTGTCGGAAAACTCTGACACAAGGCTTCCAAGACTGTTCATAACGGGATAAAGCCGCCTTAAATCAGAGGTCAGTTCTTCCGAGCTTCCGCTTATAAGGTCTTTTTTTATCCTGTTAAGCCGGCCTTTGACATCATCCCTGGCGCCTTTGACCTCCTCTTTTATAATAGGGTCTGCTTCTTTTCCGCATTTCGGCAAGCGCGAAAACTCGAGATTATCAAACTCCCTGTAAAGGGCATCCCAGCCTCCTTTCCCCTCACAAGCCGACTGCATTGCCTTTATCCTCAAAACGTCCTCCTGCAGGGTATTTATATAAGGGGACAGCCCTTCCTCTCTCTCGGCTGTTTTTATTGTATCTTCCAATAAACATTGAAGGCCGGACAGCTCCATTGAGATACTTTTCATCAGGACTTCCGCCCATTTGGTATCCCCGAAGTCCATACCCCCAGCTGCATTAAAAGCTTCTATCGCATCCGTAAGCCATATATCAGGCCATGGATGGCTCTGCACAAAATCATATATGGTCAGTATAAGATCCATCAGCTTGTTGTCGTCTTTACTTCCTCCGTAGCATTCCACCAGGCTCAAAAAATCCTCCGTGCAGTTCTCGGGCTCATATTTTGATTCGATAAGCTCCTCCAAGGCTTCCAGCTGGAGCAGCAATGCTTCGGTATCATCCGCTATCCTGAATGCCGGGTCCAGATCTATTGTATGAAAGTTATTTCTTATCACATCAAGACAGAAGGAATGTATAGTGGTAATGTTGGATTTCCCCAAAAGAGTCAGCTGTCTTTGAAGATTCTTCTTAACCTTCAGGTCTCCATCTACCTCTGCTTCCTCCAATACCCTGCTCAAGGCAGCCCCGATTCTCTCTCTCATTTCAGCAGCGGCGGCATTGGTAAAAGTGACAACCAACAATCTGTCAATGTCCACGGGATTTTCCGCATTGGTAATCTTCCTGATTATTCTTTCAACCAGCACAGCTGTCTTTCCGGCTCCGGCTGCAGCAGACACCAGTAAATTGCATCGGTCCTCCGAAATCGCCCTTACCTGCTCTTCAGTCCAGCCCATTTGCCTCACCACCTTCTAGAGTCTTGCCTGACATAAGCTCCCATATCTCTTCGTCCTTCTTTTCCCAAAGGTTTCTGTAATTGTTCCCGGAAATACTCATATCAAACTGACATACGGGCATGTAGCTGCAATATGCGCAAGCAGTCATTTTCTTTCTTCTATAGGGGCTTATGGAAATATTCCCTTTGAGTATTTCCTCTCCAAGGCTCAGAAGCAGCTTCCTTACATGCCTCTTTATTATTTCAAACTGCTCAGCCGTAGCTGCGGAAGATCTTCCCAAAGCATCTCCCTTGTTAATCCTTGCAGGTATTATCAATGAATCTCCATCTATACCTGTGTCCATTTCTTTTATTACTTTTACATCTGCAAGAAGCAGCCCCTTCATTCTAAGCTCCTTCATTATTGCCTTCTCTATTTCCTCTTCCGATGCCTCCCTGCTGCCCTGAATAATAGGGTCATCCAGCCTGAAATATAGTACCCCTGCAGGAAGCACAGGTTTGTCCGGTTCTTCCTCAAGGCTTCCCCCCACTGCATCCAGGTAGGTTATCAGCTGAAGCTGAAGCCCGTAATATACATCCTCAAGCTTGAAATGCCTGCTTCCTGACTTATAGTCCACTATCCTGAAATACTTTCCTTCTTCTGTTTCCATGCAGTCTAACCTGTCAATCCTGCCCGACAGGCTCATTTTTTCGCCGGAGGGCAGTTCCAATACTATGGCCGGAAATTTCTCCCCTTCTCCAAAACCGATTTCATAGCCCACAGGTTCAAAGGCACTTCTCTTTATATGCTCCGCTATCAGCCAAACCGCCCTTGTCAGCACTCTTTTCAGCCTGGCTGCCAGGTATTTATACCTGCTGGTGCTTAAAAAAACCTTCCCGGCTGCATCCTGTACAAGCTCATCCACAATAAGTGAAACCTGCCCGGCGCACCATTCCCTTTCAAGATGCCGCCAGCCCATGCCGCTTTCACTTACCTTCCTTGAGAATATATCAATTACCCTGTGCATAAAAGAGCCCATATCAGGGGCGTTCATTTTCATTACAGGCCTTTCCTTTGCCTTAAGCCCGTATTCCACATAATATGAAAAGGGGCAGGAAAAATATCTTTCAAGTCTTGATACGCTGGTATGTATAGTTTTGCCGTATATCTTCCTGATACGCTCCTGCTTGATAAATCCGGCTTGATTGGTATAGCTCAGGCCTTCAGCAATCCGGAAGTATTTTTCCTTCCATTCTTCCTCTTTCTTATACCATTCAGCTACGCCCTTCCACAGGGGATCCGCATACCTGCCTTCAAACCTCTGTCTCATTGCAGACACCAGCTCATTGAAGGTAGGCACCGGTGCGGACACATTAGTATCAGCGCCATACCCCGGAATTCCCCTAAGGATTCCGCTTTCGAAGCTGATTTCCGGAAACATCCTTCTAAGCCTGCCTATTATTACAGAAGGCCTCTGAGCCCTGCCTTCCCTGTCGGCCGCACACCAGCTCAGCCTCAGATAATCCGAAGGGGCTGTCAATGCAGTATATATGAGGTGCTGCTGCTCAAAAGTCCTTCCCCGGGTATCAGGGGCCAATTCCATTCCCATGTTCCTCAGAATCTCTCTGTCCCTGTCGGATAAAATCCCTTCCTGTTTAAAGGGGATGGGAAATATGCCTTCATTGGCACCAAGGACATATATGGCTTTTACATCATGGCTTTTGGATCTTTCAAGGCTTCCCACAAGCACCTGTTCAAGAGCCGGAGGTATCAAGCCGATATTGTATTCTCCGAAGCCTACCGAGAGAATCGTAAGGAAGGTCTCTGCCTTGACTGCTTCATCCCCTATTGCTTCGACTACCTGGTCCAAAAGCTCCAACAGAATGTTCCACACCTGGCTGTACTCATCAGCCCGGTCCAATTCTCCTCTTTGGGTAAAATGCTCTACCAGCATTTCAAGTTTTTCAGGCACTTCCAGTTCACACAGGAAATCAAAAAGAGCCGTACATATTTCTTTAACTGTATTTTTGCCTTTAATTCTCCCGTATAATCTTAATAGGGGCGCAACCGCACGCCTTCTTGCTTCATTGACCCTCAGGCCTTCCCAATCCTCATCCTTCATCCAGATGCTCCCCGGGACATAGTTTGCCAGCACATAGTTCTCCAATATGTCCAGTTCTCTCCTGTCAATACCTGTGAGGCCTGTTTTCAGGTATCGGAAAACTGCTTCATAGGACCAATTGACGATAAAGATTTCCAAGGCTGAAAGTACAAGAAGTATCAAAGGATGCCCCGTAATATCCTTTTTCCTGTCTATAAAGCAGGGTATTCCATGCTCTCTGAATACCACTCTTATTACTTTTTCATATTGCGGCAGGTCTCCGGTTATTACTGCAATATCCCTGTAACGAAACCCCTCTTCCCTGCACTTTTTTAAAATGTCCCTGGCTGCACTCTCCACTTCAGCAAATATTCCCGGAGCTTCATACAGCTTCAGATGCTCAGTGCTTTCCTTATACTTCCCGTGAAGGTATGAATAAAAGTTGGATTCAAGAAATGCCAGCTCCTTATTATATTTAGAACCACTATTCCTAAGAGCAACAGGTGTGTCCACCATTATGCAGGAGTCCTTTGCCAGCCTTATGAGCTTTGCTGCGGCAGCCCTTGCCGGAAGGAAGGGGTCTGTATCCTCCGGTGCATAATCCTCCGAAAGACAGTCGGTGCACAGTAAGACATTTACTCTGACAGCCTTTGACATAAGCTTTGCAATTACTCCGTATTCCTGAGGAGTGAAGCCGGAGAACTCATCCAGCCATATTTCCGAAGCCTCGAAAGGCTTGTATAGTTCAAGCTTTTCCGCCAATATATCAAGGTCGTCGTCAGAATCGATATATTTATCATGAAGCCTTTTCTCAAACTCCCCATATATAAGCCCTATATCGTGAAGCTTATCCGCAAGCTGCGGGCTGAGGGAAGCTGTTTCCATACTGCTGAGTGCCGAGGGCGCTATGTTATATCTTTTTAATTCACTTATCGTACCGCACAAAGTGTTTACAAAGCCCTGCTTCCCGGCAGCCTTGGCAAACACCCGCAAATCGTCCCGCACTTTTTCCATAATCGCATATATCAGTATGCTTTTCCCTGCGGGGTTTATATGCTTTCTCACCAGGCCCCCCACTTCTCCCAGCACTCTGTGGGAAAGCCGCCCGAAGCTTAACACTTCCGCTCCGTTGATTCCGCTTGCCCCCACAGCCTTTATGAGCCTTCTCTCCGCCTGGAGGGAGAACTGCTCGGGAACAATTATGATATGCCTTATATTGTTCCCCTGATTCAGGCTTTCTTTTATTTCGTTGAGACAGTATGTGCTTTTGCCGCTTCCTGCCCGTCCGTATATGATTCTCAGGCTCATTAGGAATCCCCGCCTTTTCTGGTAACTTTTCCGATAATATGTATATATTATACATCATATAGGCACAAGATACGAGACTTCAGATATTATAGGAGACCGGGCACCCCTGACCTAAAAAAAGAACGTGGAATACTCCACGTTCTCAAAACTATATTCAATCATCTGTTATACCCTATTATTGCAGCACCTATTGCCCCCGCATATTGCGAATCCTTATGGGTCAAAACATGACACTTCAGCTTTTTTGATATGATCTCCCTTATCATATTGTTAGAGGCAACTCCCCCCGTAAAGAGCACCTTTTCCCTTATGGTTATCCTGCTTGTCATATGTATTATCTTGTTGGATATTGAGTGCAGTATTCCGGAGGCAACCGCTTCCTTTGATGTGCCTTGTGAAAGCAGGCTGATTACCTCGCTTTCCGCAAAAACAGCACACATGCTGTTTATATCCCTTGGTGCCGAATTGGAAGCCAGGGCATCCAATTGGTCAACTTCTGTTTCAAGGACATTGGCCATTACCTGCAGGAACCTTCCGGTACCGGCTGCGCATTTGTCGTTCATCATAAACTCCAATACGCTGCCCTTTTCATCTATTGATATGACCTTGCTGTCCTGCCCGCCTACATCAATGACCGTGCGGGCATCAGGGTCCAAATATGCTGCACCCTTTGCATGACAGGTTATTTCGGTAACCTTTTTTGATGCAAAAGGGACAGACACTCTGCCGTACCCGGTAGCAACAATGGAGGATATTTCACCTTTTTTTACTCCATTCTCTGAGACCAGTCTCTCATACAGCTCTTCAGCCGTTTGTCTCGGGTTCCAACCTGTGGACATAATAAGCCTGCCTATTATTTTTTCATCAAAAGCAACTGCTTTTGCACATACCGAGCCTATGTCCATTCCTATACTAACCATGACAGCTCCTCTTCTCCTGCCGCTTTTTCATATGAACTTAACGTCAGCTTTCTTCCTGATCAGGCTTTTGAAGCCTTCCGTTCTGATTCCGTGCTCTTCTGCAATACGTTTAATTAAGCTGTCATCCCGGAATTCATACATTATGCTTATTCCGCAGGACTTGCTCAATTCCCTCGGGGTGGGCACTATAGTATATTTGACGGCATTCTCTTTTAAAAGCTTCTCCAGCTTCAAGCCCTCGGTCACGTTGGGAAATAATATGTAGAAGCTTTCTTCTCCCATTATTTCAACATCTCCAGGAATGCCTCTATCCTTGTCTTAAGCTGGCCTGTATCATCATTGCTGTAGTCTGTCTCTATGAATATTACCGGTATTCCCGCTTCTTTAAGAGCCTTTTCCACCTGCCTGTATTCAATGTTGTAAGTATGGCAGAACTGCAGATTGCAATATACAACACCGTCTGCGCCATATTCCTTTGCCAGCCTTACGATATCCTCTTCCCTTCCCTTGTTGGGAGTGAAGCATGCGCAGTTTATATTCATATACCTGTCTGCCAGGGCCTTTATCATGCCTTCCATTGTTGTCTGAGTTTCATCAACCTCATTTTCAAAGTACCTTGTCCCTGTACAGGTTTCTTCACAGACAACCACTGCACCGCTCTCTTCTATCAGGTGATGCATTTTCCAGTTTGGTATTGCCATAGGAGTACCGGTTATCATTATTCTCGGGCTCTTCTCCGAAGCTGCTCCTATTCCCTTTTTGATCCTGTCTTCCAGCTCATCGCACAGCTTATTGGTCATTTCGATAAATCTTTCGGGATTGTCATAGAACGCTATCTGTGAAACAAGAAGTGCATCTTTTCCGCTTATAGGAACATTAAGAGCTTTTCTTGCATTATACAGCCTCTGAAGTGCAGCCCTCTTTGTATTGCACAGCTTAATGGCCGACCCAAGCTTTTCTTCCGTAATCTTGTTTCCCGTCAATCCTTCAAGTACTGCTTTATATTCATATATTTCCTCTTCCCATTTCTTATAGTCCTTATCCCTCTTCATCTGCGGAAGATCCATAACATAAACCGGTGCATATTCCCCAAGAACTTCATAGGCCTTTTTCTTTCCGTCGCAGGTGGTCTCACCGGTCAGCAAGTCACAGGACTGGAAGTACGGACAGGTTCCGCTGATTTTTGCGCCTACAATAGCCTTTACCAGTGGGCAAAGATTTCTGGGCAGTACTTTTTCGCCATCCTCAATCCAGAATTGCGAGCCTCCGCAAAGCCCGACCCCTATGGCTCCTGCTGCAAGTATCAGCTCGTCGGGTACAAATACACAGAAGGTTCCTACTACCTTTCCTCCGGCCTTTTTATGGTCATCCAGCTCTTTTATCCTCAGCCCATGCACCTCAGAAACCACAAAGTTGTAATAATTCATCCCTTCAGGCCTGTTTTCCTGAATCAGGTATACTCCCCCGAATAATTGGGGCAGTGCCTCACAAAGCAAATCGTGTTTTTCGAGGTCCATTCCCAGGTTGCTCCAAAGCTCTCTGTAATCTGCCATTTTTTTACCCCCTTAACATAATTGAGGCACTATGGCGTATTTAATTGCCTATAATGCCTGTTAACATATTTATATTTTATATCATCGGATTCAGATATAATAATTGTTTTTCGCTATAATGCGGCATGATAGTATTTAAAATATGAATACGTCCCGTGCCTGAAGCGCTCCATTGAATTGTCCCCTGAGTTCTGTTAGAATCTATATATAAACACAGAAGGGACTATGCCATTATGAACTATATAATAGCTAAATTAAAAAATGATAGAACGAGATCTATCATTTTTATGATAATTGCAGCACTGCTGTGGAGTACGGGTGGCCTGCTGCTTAAAGGCCTGGATTTGAATCCGCTGGCGGTAGCCGGCTCCAGAAGCCTTGTAGCAGCACTGCTTATGCTTGCAATAATTAAGAAGCCCAGTCTGAAATTCAACATGTATAAGTTAGGTTTTGCCGTTGCCTTCGCAGCAACCATGATATTGTATATTGCGGGAAATAAGCTTACAGCTGCCGCAAATGCGATTATGCTTCAGTATACGGCACCTATTTATGTAGCCCTTCTGGGGGCATGGTTCCTCAATGAGCCTACCTCCAGGCTGGATTGGGTTGCTATTTTTTTGACGGTTGGAGGCATGTTCCTCTTTTTCCTTGATGACCTTACACCAGGAAACATAATCGGAAACATATTGTCAATATTAAGCGGAGTATCCTTTGCTTTCGTTGTGATGATGCTCAGAAAACAAAAGGATCAATCACCCATAGAGCTGGTATTCTGGGGCAACCTTCTTACTGCCGCAATAGGGGTTCCTTTTCTTCCGGGCTCTGCCCCGGACCGGTCAGACCTGGTTATGCTGGTTATTATAGGTTTGTTCCAGATCGGGCTGCCTTATGTGTTTTTTGCATATGGGACCAAACATGTTTCAGCCCTGGAAGCAGTATTAATACCTGTTCTGGAACCGATTCTGAATCCTGTGTGGGTATTCCTTATGATGGGGGAAAAACCGGGACGATTTGCACTGCTGGGCGGTTTCATAGTACTGCTTGCCATAGTCGGCAGGGGTGTAATCATTACTCTTAAGGTAAATAAGCACAGAAAAGATATTCAAACAGCTTATAATAAGGAACCTCCTTTATAACATTGAGGCTCCTTCTTTTGTATGTCCTGCCATTTTACCATACAATCCAAGAATTCCAGCGTTCTTTATCGTTCTGGGCGCCCATTCATCTGCACGCTTCATCAATTCCGTTTTAACCTCAGCTTCGGTTTTCTTCTGACTCTTCCAACCGATGATATCTAATTTCCTTTTCTTAATATCTATGCAAATTAAATCATCTTCATGAACCATTGCGATAGGCCCCCCATCCGCAGCCTCCGGTGAGACATGGCCAATTGCCGGCCCTCTGGTTGCGCCGGAAAAACGTCCGTCCGTGATTAGCGCTGTGGTTGAAACCAACTCCGGCCTGTTGTATATGGCTTCTGTTGTTTTAAGCATCTCCGGCATTCCCGCGCCTTTAGGCCCCTCATAACGGATAATAATGACATCACCGGGATTAATACTCCCATTTAATATGGCATGAATAGCATCCTCTTCACTATCAAAGGGTTTTGCGGGGCCTATATGAAAATGCATCTCCGGAACTGCTGCCGAATGTTTTACTACCGACCCTTCCGGTGCAATATTTCCCGTAAGTACTGCCAAGCCGCCTCCGGTATAATAAGGTTCATCCAGGCTCTGAATTACTTGTTCCTTCTTTAATCCGTAGTTTTTCATGTACATTTCTGTTCTCCTGAAATAGCCTTCATTCTCCAAATCCTCCAGGTTCTCGCCAACGGTTTTTCCTGTCACTGTCATTGCATCTAAGTGGAGGAACTCTTTTAAGGCCTTCATGACGGCGGGAACTCCTCCTGCAAACCAGAACAATTGTGTCGGCCAATGCCCGGCTGTTTTTATTCCGGCCAGAACGGGTATTTTTTGATGAATGCGATCAAAGTCCCAGGGAGTTATGGATATACCCGCCTGTCCGGCAATTGCCGGAAGATGAAGAAGGGCATTGGTAGAACCTGCAACCGCTGCGTGCACCATAATGGCATTTTCAAAAGCTTCCCGTGTAAGCACTCTTTGAGGTGTAATGCCTGCCGCTATAAGCTTCATCACCTGCCTGCCTGCTTTTTGGCTCATCTGATTAATCATCGTCATATTTGCAGGCATTAATGCATTGCCCGGAAGGGACATACCCAGTGCTTCAGACATTACCTGCATGGTGCTGGCTGTCCCCATATACTGACAGGCACCGCATGTTGGACAAGCATTCTGTTGATAATACATTTGTTCAGCTGTGCTCATCATGCCTTGGGCTGCCAGATCCGCTGCTTCATAGCATTTTTCCGCAGATATAAAATCGGGCCCCGGGGCCATAGATCCGCCGCAAAAGTGAAGGGCGGGAACCTCTAAGCGAGCCAGTGTCATAAGATGAGCCGGCACAGATTTATCGCAGGAAGAAAATGCAATTATCCCATCAAAAGGAACTGAGCGGGCATGTATTTCCATCATGGCTGACATTATATCCCTGGATAAGAGGGAATAATTCATCCCGTCATGTCCCGTGGCAACTCCGTCACAAATGTCCGTCACAGTATATTCTGACGGTTTTCCGCCATGCTTATAAATACTTATCTTAGCCTCATGAACAAGCTGGGCTAAATGCCTGCTGCCCGGATGGCTGTCACCATAAGAGCTTTCTAAAAGAATCTGGGGCTTGGATAGATCTTCCGCTGCCCAGCCGCTGCCCAGCCATAGAGGATCTATTTCAGGGCTGAGTTTACGACTTTTCTGACTATGTAACATATAACCCTCTCCCAAGTGTTTAATTTACAATGTGGGCCCGATGCGGTGAAAACCGAATTCTCTGTGACCCAGTCTTTCCGCCGCCACCAGTTCACCTTCTGCGACCCTTAATGCGTATGAAAAAATTTTTTTGCCTGCGTCCTCTATGCTTAATCCCTCGGATAGGATCGGTGACAGGTCTAAATCAATATTTTCCGCCATGTTTTGCGCTATATCCTTATTGGCCGTAATCTTAATTACGGGAGCATAAGCAAATCCCATAGGAGTGCCTCTCCCGGTGGTAAAAAGAACTAAATGGGCTCCTCCGGATACCAGTCCGCAGGTGCAGGCCAAATCATTGCCCGGTGTATCCATAAATGTCAGTCCCGGTGTTGTTGCAGCATACCCGTATTCGATGGCATCCGTAATGGAACCGGTACCTGTTTTGCAGATACCGCCTAAAGACTTTTCCTCAATGGTGCTCAAGCCCCCGTCGATATTTCCCGGTGACGGCTGGGCGCCCCTGATGTCCACATGCATTCTTTCGGCAGCCTTTTCAACGCTATTGACCTTTGCCTTTATAAAATCTCCGACCTGTTCATTCTTTGCCCGTCGAACCAAGATATGCTCAGCTCCCAATAATTCCGTAGTTTCTCCAAAGACAACCTTTGCCCCCATTGAAACGAACATGTCGCTGCATATGCCCACTGCGGGATTGGCGGCTATGCCCGAGGAATAATCGGAACCACCGCATTCCAGGCCCACTACCAGATGCCGGGGGGATATGGAGATCCTCTTGTCATATTTATTCATTATTCCATTTAATTCCCTGCAAAACTCTATACCTTGTGCAATAGCCCTGCTGGTTCCGCCTGTTTTTTGAATTTCCAGGGAAAAAACCGGCTTCCTGCTTTCTCTGATCCTGTCTGCCAATACCTGAGCACTGATTTCTTCACAGCCTAAGCCTACAACAACGACTCCCCCTACATTCGGATGAAAACCGGCGGCAGCCAGAATACGAAATGTCAATTCTGCATCGGCACCAAGCTGATCACATCCGTAAGGGTGTGTACAGACAATACTGCCCGGAACCTGACGGGCTACAGACTCTGCAACATGGTTGGCGCATGCCACAGTCGAAATCACCGCCAAGTGATTACGGATGCCGAAAGATCCGTCGGCTCTGACATACATTTTAATCTCCGGAACTGATTTGACCATGCAAGTCACCTCTCCCCCTTAAGCTTTCAAGGTTATGTATATGGACCCATTGCCCCTGCCGGATCACTGTTTTTGACCGTCCGATTCTTTCCCCGTACTTTTTTATTGAGGACTGTATATCGATAAATGTCAATGCAACCTTGTGCCCCCGGGGAATTCTCTCCAAAGCAGAAAAGGTTGATACGGCTGAACCGGATATATCCAGCACCGTGATGAGATCACCGGAAGCTGCATCATTCATCAGCGTTGCCACATTATCACCGGAATTCAATTGAAGCGCTTGCACCTCCATCACATCACCACCTGAAATTCAGAAGCTTTCCTGAAGCGTCAAACTGCAGTTCTTCCAATTCTCCTATGATATCCAGCCGGGTGTCGGACTGCACCTCTTCTATCAGTGCTTCAGAGACAGCCATTTCTTCAAGAGAGGATGTATTTTTGATATAAACCATCCTGACTTTTGAAAACTCCACTGCTCCCAACGTAGTTAAAGCTGATTCCAATGCCTCCCTGTCATCAGCAGCTACACAAGGGATAAAGCCCTGTTCGGGTGCCATTGAAGATATACAGTTGAATCCTGTCCTGTGCAAATCTATCGATTCAAAAACTTCCCGAGTCGTAATATCAGCCAGGCCTATGCCCACTGCATTACCGTGGGACTCCTCTGTAAGCCCCAATACAACGATCCTTGCAATTTGGGGCTTGTCCGGTTCCTTTTGCCCCCTGATACGGATACGTCCAATAACCTTTGTATCCATTCCGGTACCCGAGATGTTCTTTCCTATCTCCCCGACCGCCAGAACATCCAAATAGGTAAAGGGAAGCTTAATGGCAGATTCCTTATATTTAGCCAGCATAAGTTTTTCTTTTTCCACAATTTCGCCAGGTAAAAAAGCTCCGATCTCCGCTGTCTCGCTCTTCCAATTCTCCAGAATTCCCACAGCAAACAGCACCGGCAGCTTGCTTATCATAACCTCGGCCACTTCAGTGATGACCTTCTCATAGCCTTTGATAATGGCATGGGAATGCGTGGTATAAGCACCCTTTTCACTGCCTAAACCAATGGCAAACATTTTACAGATACCGCTCTCTATTTCGCCGCTAAAATCCGTATGGGCCTTTATCCTGTTAACCACTACCAGGCCGTCCATTTTCACGGCTTCGCTGTTACAGTATACCGGGACTCCAGATGGGGTTTCTCCAAGCAGTACCGTATCAATACAGCACCTGGCCGGAGCTCCTACGGATTCTTCAGTTATGCCAAGGCTGGCCAGAACCTCACGCTGGCCTTCCAGGGCACCTCCCCCGTGTGTACCCATTGAGGGAATGAGAATCGGATTACCCCCTGCCGCCTTAATATAGTCCGCAACAGTTTTTAATATTAAAGGAATGTTTTTGATTCCGCGGCTTCCCGCCGTGATACCGATATCTTTTCCCTCCAGATTCATTTGTCGAACCTTTATACTGTCCAAGGCCTGGCATACACCGGCATGGACATCTGCAAGCTCTTGCGAGGGCATATTCTGCTTGATCCTAATCATTCGGGGAAACACAATCATCACCCTTTCCTTAATGCATTCACTCCAATGTTTCCGCCGATCGCGTCACAGACATGATGATCGGATCAGAAAGGAGCATTGGAGTGAATACAATCACTTTGCAGTTAATTTTTCAAAGTATTTATCATGAAGTGTAATATTTCTTCATGGACTTTTCTACTTAGTTATGAAGTCCGCCCAAGGATCATTTATATAGCAAATTAGGCAAGAACATAGCTAATTGCGGTACAAATGCCACCAGTGCGCAAGCAATTGCACCGGCAAGCAGGAAAGGCCAAATACGGCTCACCGTTGCATCGAAGGAACATCCGGCAATACTTGCCGATATATTGATGCACTCCCCTAAAGGCGGAGTTGCCATACCGTGAGACTGAGTCATAGTAACGATGATGCCCAAATGAATCGGGTCAATTCCCAATTGTTGAGCAATGGGAAAGATAATCGGTGTCAGAATCAAAATAGCCGAAATCGTTTCCAATGCAGTTCCGGCAATAAAGAACAAAAGAAGAGCTAATCCAATAAAAATGTAGGTGTTATCCGTTATACCGGTAAACCATAAACCTAATTCTCTTGCCGCACCTGTCCTTGACAGCAGCCATGAAAATGCGGAAGACGCAGCTATAATCAGTAATACCATAGCTGTATTGATGGATGAATCTGCAAATACCTTGACAATTTTCTTAAAGTTCAGCTCTTTATAAATAAAAGTACCTGCAATTAATCCGTAAACAGCAGCTACTACCCCTGCTTCAGTAGGTGTAAAGACACCGCTGTATATTCCGCCCAATATGATGGCGGGGACCAGCAATGCCCAAATGGCATCCTTAAAGGAAAGCCAAACTTCTTCCCATGAGAAGACCCTGTTACTCTTATATCCGTGCTTCTTTGACTGATAAGCTACAACAACCATCAATGAAAGCGCATATACAATACCGGGTATGATACCGGCAAGGAAAATCTTCCCTATGGATGAGCCGGTGGCAACTGCATATATTACCATTGGGATACTGGGAGGAATGATGGTCCCTATAGTACCGGCCACGGATTGTACTGCAGCGGAAAACTCCCTTGGGTATCCTTCCCTTTCCATTTCAGGAATCAATGCTGAGCCTATGGCTGCAGCAGTAGCGGGAGCGGAACCTGATACCGCAGCAAAAAAGCACGAAGCCAGAATCTGAACATGAGCAAGGGCTCCGTTAAGAGTCCCAACTATTGACATGGCAAATCGCACTAAACGTGAGGAAAGGCCACCGACTTCCATCAACGCCCCTGCCAGCATAAAAAATGGAATCGCTGCCAGCGTAAAAGTGTTCGTTGATGAATACATCCTTTGTACCATTGCAGCAACCGGCAGGTCTGCGTAAAAAAAGCAAATGAGTGCAGCCCATCCAATAGCCAAAGCAATTGGCAGGCCGATAGAAAAAGTAATTGTCATGGTAATAACTACAACAAGCAATACATCCATTGTTACACCTCCCTCACACCTAATTTAATTTCCTGAATGGTCTGATAGATTACCCGTGCAATAACTAATGCGGAGCCTATCGGAACAGCCGATATGGGATAGGCAACAGAAACTCTCGTAACCGGCGTCAGTTGATTGTTTGCAATCTGCTGTGTCATGTAATTCCATGAGTAATAAGCAAGTAAAACGAAGAAAGCAATAGTCAGAATATTATTGGCAATTCTTACAATATGCTTTGCTTTTGGCGGTAGTTTGTCAACCAGGGCTTCAATTCCGATATGGGCACCCATTCGGAACGCATATGCTGAGCCGCCGTATGTCAGCCATATAATAAGAAATGAAGATACTTCTTCCGCCCAAGCTATGGAACTGCCGAATATATATCGCAAAACCACATTGGAAAATGTGAACACTGTCATAAGAACCATTGATATCAGACAAATTGAGATTTCAATGTTTTCCCAAACCCAAATAATAGGATTGCCTGATTCTTTTTTGCTTCTGACATTGGATTCACTCATATATTACATGCCCCCTTTTTTTTGATTTTTTCATTCAGGTTTGCTGTGCAATATGCACAGCAAACCTGTTGATAAAAAGTTATCTTCCGGCGCCCTTGAGGAATCTGTCAAGAAAATCCTTGCCGATTTTGTCCACATATTCTTTATAAACATCCTTGGTGGCTTCCTGGAAAGCTTTGATCTGTTCCGGAGTCAGTATTGTCACATGCAGGCCCGCAGCCTTCATTTCCTCTATACTGTCGTTTTCCCTGTCATTAGCAAGTTTTCTGGAATAATCGCGCGCTTCGATAGCTGCATCCTTAACGATCTTCTTCTGCTCGTCAGTAAGCTTATCCCAAGTTATTTTACTGATGTATAAAGGTGAAGGATCATAAAAATGTCTGGACAATGTGAGATACTTCTGTACTTCATAAAATCTGTTACTATAAACAAGGGCTACAGGATTTTCTTCTCCGTCAACTACCCCCTGCTGCAAGGCACTGTAAAGTTCACCGAAAGGAATAGGTGTTGCGTTGGCGCCCAATGCATTAACTGATGTCATATGTACAGGGCTGGCCATAGTTCTGATTTTTAATCCCTTCATATCTGCCGGTGATGCAATGGGTCGGACATTATTTGTGAAATTTCTGAAGCCGTTTTCCCACCATGCCAAACCAATTAATCCTATGGGTTCAGTAAGCTTAAGCAGTTCATCACCAACGGGTCCGTCATAAAATGCATATGCTTCTTCAGGGGATGCAAACATAAAAGGCAGGTCGCATGCCATGTATTCTTTTATAAACGCCGTCATTGGTGCAGCCGAAATGGTTGATAAGTCGATGGTGGCTGTCTGCAGCCCTTCAACATATTCCGGTTCCTCTCCCAATTCCGAGTTAGGGTGAATTACAATGCTAATTTGGCCATTTGTCTTAGCTTCTATAATCTCATTCATTTTTACAAAAGCGTCTTGGTAATGATGGTTGGTTGGCGCAACATGAGCAGCAACCAGTTTTATTTTTTCTGCCTTTGGTTCAGTTGAGGTAGTGCTGGTGCTGTCTGTTTTTGCTCCTCCGCAGCCAGCCAAACTTAGGGTCAATAATGATATTGTCAATAATAGACATAATACTTTTTTCATAATTTCCCTCCTACCAAATTATTTATTGCTTTTTCTACTGTAAAAATAGCCTTAACCTTTCTGTCAATGCGTTTGTAAGCACGCTGCGCAGCTTTTGTTTCTCACCTTCCTTCACTGTATAATGGATTTACCGCGTCTTTCCGGTAACTTTTAAGAAAGCTTTTCTGTCAACTGATCAAGAATCTTGTTCAGGTCTGCAGCGGCTCCTGCGTCCGATACCTCGAATACTGCTGCCTTCTCATCCTTGTTTACGCTTATTATCAATCCGGAATCCTTCATTCCGCATAT
>Ga0208695_1000478_pt1 | contig 43198 bp, 43 predicted proteins | sample AD_UKC111_MetaG_FD_184449 | JGI IMG/M metagenome (GOLD analysis project Ga0208695, IMG submission 184449) | Active sludge microbial communities of municipal wastewater-treating anaerobic digesters from Hong Kong - AD_UKC111_MetaG (SPAdes)... | ecosystem: Engineered > Bioreactor > Anaerobic >... | reverse complement strand
TAAATATTCCGTTGATTCCCAATTCGCCCATCATGGGGAAAAGCTCCATGGGGCAATAGTCATTTTCATCCCATTCTGCTGCTTTTGGTGCTACTTCCGCTTCTGCAAACTCCCGCACCGCTTTTCTTAGTAATTCCTGATCTTCGGTAAATTCAAAAAATTGCATATATACATATCTCCTTGTTAATTTTTTAACTATATAAATCATATATAGTTTCCTAAAAATATGATAGCATTATGAATTTTGTTTGTCAACAAATTACTTATATGCGGTGTTCTCGTAAACCAAGTAATTCCAATGCTTTACCAGGGTTGTGCTTCTTAAGCTCTCATGTATTTATTACGGCTTTTATATAAAAGGTCCATTGACAAATTTATTTAATTTCTTTATTCTTTATGTTATTAATGGAGTTTCATAAATATTCAAATCCGGAAGAAGGTTGTATTGTAATGAGGCTGGACGCATGTATCAACTTTTTGCTTACCAAAACCCAGCAGGTAGTATTTCAGCAATTTAAGGCAAGCTTGGCCAAATATGACGTAACCCCTGTGCAATACGGAGTATTGAAGTGCCTATGGTCTCAGGACTGTCAGAATCCCAGCCAGATTGCCGGCAGCTTATTCCTGGACGCTTCAACCATTACCGGAATCCTTGACCGGATGGAGAACAAGGACATGATAAAAAGAATAGCAGATCCCAAAGACAAGAGATCCATAAAGGTAGTGCTGACAGAGCGGGGAAGGCTGCTGGAGGAACCGGTGACGAAAGTCATTGAAGAGGAAAACAAAAAGGTGCTGCATGCTCTGAATGAGGAGGAGCGGGAGAAGCTTGCAGAGTATTTAAACCGGATATGTTCAGGTTAAATTTCATTAAGGAATGGTATTTATATGATATATGATGAGCCTTTATATAGGCCCCCCAGTGAGGCATACAGCCTGATTTTTCAAGTTACGATAGGGTGCTCCCATAATAAATGCACCTTCTGCGGTATGTATAAAAGCAAAAAATTCAGGATCCGCAGCAAGAGTGATTTATTCAAGGATATGGAGGAAATGGCTGCACGCTATAATAAGGTACGCAGGATTTTTCTGGCTGACGGCGATGCTTTGGTGCTGAAGACCGAAGACCTTAAGGATATACTGCTTAAAATTAAAGAGCTTTTTCCCTATTGCGAACGGGTGGGCATATATGCCACTCCCGGGGATATATTGAGGAAATCTGTTGATGAGTTAACATCCCTTAAAGAACACGGCCTGGGGATAGTATATCTGGGAATTGAGTCCGGCAGCGATAAAATCCTTAAGGCTGTAGACAAGGGAGCGGACTCCAAAGTAATAATTGAAGCAGGAAAACGCATAGTAAGCTCGGGCATCAAGCTTTCCGTAACCCTTATTTCCGGGTTGGGCGGAAAGGATGGCTGGGAGGAGCATGCAAAAGAATCCGCAAGGGTCATTAACGAGATAAACCCTGACTATCTGGGTTTGCTGACCTTGCTGATTGAGCCCGGCACCCGGATGCATGATCTGGTGCAGGAGGGCGCCTTCAAGCTGCTGTCCGCTGAAGAAGTAGCCCTTGAGACTCAACTGCTGATCCGGAATCTTGAGCTTCGGAACTGTATTTTCAGAAGCAATCATGCCTCCAATTACTTTTCCCTTGAAGGAACCCTTCCCCATGATAAAATCAAACTGCTTAAGCAGCTGGATAATGTTCTGAACAATATTGAAGATTACAGCGGAGAGTACCTCAGGAGACTATGAAGCAATGAGTAGATCAGCGCCTAACAGCTCTTTCTCGTAAGAATGCGCAGCTTTTCAAATCTGTTTTCAGTCCCCGCAATAAGCCTCTTAATATTGCTTCTGTGGGTATAGAATACGAAGACTGCAATAATAAAGCTGAAAATAAGGGCTGTCTGATCGATATTATCCGTATTATTGATATATAAGGCTGTCATTGTCACAGGGAATACAATTGCTGCTGTCAAAGAGCTTAGGGATACATATCCGCTTGTCAGCAGCACAACAGTAAATGCAGCTACTGAAACCAAGAGGGGCATGGGAAACAACGATATCAGCATCCCTGCTGATGTGGCGATGCCCTTTCCGCCTTTGAAGCCTGCAAATATGGTGAAGCAATGTCCGATTACTGCGGCAGCACCTGCAAGTATCGGAACAAGCATATTGCTTTCGGGTACCCCTCCGGAAAAATTCAGTCCGGATATCCACTCTGTAGCCGCAAAACCCTTGAAAATATCTATGGATACAACAAGAATGCCGGCTTTCCAGCCCATAACCCTGAAAACATTTGTAGCTCCCGGGTTCCCGCTTCCATGTTTTCTGATGTCAATTCCCTTTACAGCTTTACATACTATTATGCTTGTCGGTACGGAACCTGCAAGATAGCTGAGAATAATTACGGCTGCAATATTTATCATGTTATCATACGATGTACTCATTACTATCCTCCCCATCCTTATCCTATATAACAATATTGTATCTGCGTGCCTTTAGTGCCACCGTCCTGTGTGTTATCCCCAAGGCCTTTCCCGCGGCGTTATAACTGCCGAACCTTGCCAGGGCTTCTTTTATTATTTCTTTTTCATATTCCTCCAGAGTAGCTATATTACCCGAATTATTCATATTAATAAGTCCAGGGGAGGAATTTGTATGCTGGTTTACGCGGTAAAGGGACGATATCTTTGAAGGCAGGCTGTTCATATCAATTTCGTCCCTGTCAGCAAGGGCTATGACTCTCTCCACCAGGTTTTCCAGTTCTCTTATATTACCCGGCCAATCATAATTCAGCATGCAGTTTTCAGCCTCCGGAGATACTCCGGTTATTTTCTTATTCATATTTATGCTTATTCTTTTTATAAAATGCTCCAAAAGCATCGGTATATCTTCCCTGCGTTCCTTTAGGGAAGGAACATAAATAGGCAGTACGTTTAATCTGTAATACAGGTCTTCCCTGAAGGCTCCCTTCTCTACCAATGACTCAAGGTTACAATGTGTTGCTGCAATAATCCTTACATCACATCTTATTGTTTCACTGCCGCCAATTCTTTCAAATTCCTTATCCTGTATGACTCTCAAAATCTTTACCTGCATTTCCGGCGGCATATCACCAATCTCATCCAAAAATAATGTTCCGCCGTCGGCCTGTTCAAATTTCCCTGTTTTCCTTCTGACAGCCCCGGTAAAAGCACCCCGCTCATAGCCAAACAGTTCCGATTCCAGGAGAGTATACGGTATAGCGCCGCAATTCACTATTAAATAGGGGCCCTCTGCCCTGCTGCTGTTATTATGTATGGCTCTGGCTATCAGCCCCTTTCCTGTTCCGCTTTCTCCGCAAATCAACACATTAGAACTGGTTTGAGCCGCTTTGTAAGCTATCTTTAGTGCTTTCATAATTGAGCTGCTTTCCCCGACTATATCTTTGAACATGGCTCTGATATTATTCATGTAATTAACGGGCGGTGAATTGAATTCTATTACGGTATCTTTTTTCCTGCACATATCCTGTGCAGCTTCTTCCCTATATATAGCTATCACTCCCTTAAATTCACCATCCGGAAATATGGGAGAAGCGGAGGCGCTTACATGAGCAGCGCCCTTATGAAGGGCAAGATGTCCGCATATGCATCTTTTCTCCCTGAATGCAGTTAGGAGTACATCGTCATTCTTTGTCATAAAGATATTCATACCCGTTTCTATGTGGTCGCTTATTTTTAGTATTCTTTCATAAGCGCCGTTAAAGTATTCAATTAAGCCCCGCTCATTTATTATACAGACTCCGTCAGTAAGGCCGTCAAATATATAAAAGCTTTCGGCACCCAATAAGCCGGTATTTGCTGCCTTACCGGACTTGATACTAAAGCTGGCGATTCTATTGTTCTTCACATTCAACCCTCCCTTCATTACAAAATTAGGTTAAACTGTTTTTGAAGAAATCACATTTACACCGGTGGAAAGAATATTCTCGATTATAACTGTTCCGAGTTCTATTGGAGTATCTACCTCCACTGAATTTATCACCTTCATACAATCAAGCATCAAGTTCTTTGGAACAGGTTTATCCGTCCTTACAGGCAATCTCCTCAGACATGCGTTATTCAGCTTTACTGTTGTGGTTAATATTCTGGCGGGATTAGTAACTTCAGTAATGGCATATCCAATACCCCTGTTGCACTTGTTCCCTTTGACCAGGTAACCCGAATCACTGCTGCTATCCTCAATTACCTCAATTCTGCAGCCTATAGGGCAAATGGTACATGTCACAATACTCCCTTCCATATGCACCCTCCTTTACTCAACATCTATGGTTAACGATAGATTTTCCGCTGCCTTTAAGCTTTCAGCAGTTATGTTTATACGTTCCATCTCTCCCGGCCGCATATATGCCTTATTAATTGCCCTGATTACAATATCGCCTGATTTTACCACCAGTTTTTTATCAGTAAATATTCTGTCCACCCGCATGAACAGGTCAACAGATCGTTCAACTTTATCCCTCCTGATAAAATGGGGAACTATATATCTGATTCCATTACCCGGTTTTGTCCTTATCACAGGGCCATATCCGCCTGCTTCACCATTTACAAAGCGGGCAGCATTTCTTCCTGCTGTCCGGCTTTCCTCAGTCACATAATCAACAAGATCATGTACATGAACTACATTTCCGCAGGCGAATACTCCCCTAACCGTTGTTTCCATGGATTCATTTACAACAGGGCCGCCGGTTATCGGATCCAGCTTCACATCCGCCCCTTTGGAAAGCTCGTTTTCGGGAATCAAGCCCACTGATAACAGAAGGGTATCACACTCATAAAACTGTTCTGTCCCTCCAATGGGTTTCCTGTTTTCATCCAGCTCTGCTATCGTAACACCTTCTATTCTGTTCTTTCCTTTAATATCAACAATTGTATGATTAAGGAGCAGCGGAATGCCATAATCCTCCAGGCACTGAACAACATTCCTTACCAGCCCTCCCGGATAAGGCAGGGCTTCAGCGACCACCTTGACCCGGGCACCTTCAAGGGTTAGCCTTCTTGCCATAATCATACCGATATCCCCTGAGCCGAGTATCACTATATTTCTTCCTACCATATAGCCCTCTTTATTGACAAACCTCTGTGCCGTACCCGCCGTAAATATGCCGCTTGGCCTTGTTCCCGGTATATTTATTGCCCCCCTGGTCCTTTCCCTGCAGCCCATAGCCAATATTACCGCCTTTGCCTTTATATTTACAAGCCCCTCTGTTTTATTGACCATGCTGATAACCTTCTCTTCAGTTATGCTTAGGACCATTGTGTCCAGCTTGTATTCTATCCTCAGCTCCTTAAGCTCTTTTATAAACCGTTCGGCATATTCCGTTCCGGTCAATTCCTCCCTGAATATATGAAGTCCGAATCCGTTGTGCACACATTGCTGCAATATGCCTCCCAGTTCCATTTCCCTATCAATGAGCAATACTGTTCCGGCTCCATGTTTTTTTGCTTCTATTGCTGCTGCAAGGCCTGCCGGCCCGCCGCCGATTACAGCAATATCATACTCATTCATAACAACCCCTCCTAAACTTTCCTTGATGCTGCAGCAATGTCGTGAATATCCTCATATAAGCTGTTATCCTTGGTTTCTCCGGCCAATATATATGATTTGCGGTTGTTCTTTACAACGTCTTTGATATCAATACCCAATTCCCTTGCAAGTATTTCCATAACTCTCGGTCCGCAAAAGCTTCCCTGGCACCGCCCCGAGCCCGGCCTTACCCTTTTTTTCACGCCATCCAGGGATCTGGCACCTGCCTTTCTGTGAATTGCATCAACTATTTCACCTTCCGTTATGCTTTCACACCTGCATATTATCCTCCCATATCTGGGGTCCTGTTTTATAAGTATTCTTTTATCCTCCTCGGAAAGCTCCATAAACCTTACAACCCTTCTTCTTACAGGATTAAAACCGGGATTAACCTCAAGCCCTCCCATTAATCCCTTTACTATATCTGCTACGTGTACTGCAATTGCGGGAGCTGCGGTCAGTCCCGGCGATTCGATTCCTGCGACATTTATAAATCCCTTTGCCTCCTTGGATTCACCTATGACAAAGTCATCTGTGCTTGATCTTGCTCTGATTCCCGCAAAGGCCGTAATAACTGCATTGGGCTTTAAGCCTTTCGCTGACCTTGCCGATGCCTCCCATATATAAGAGATGCCTTCAAGGGTGGTCTGTACCGCTTCCCTATCCTCTATATCCTCCGCATCCGGACCGATAAATATATTGCCATGGATTGTAGGAGATATAAGGACTCCCTTGCCCGAATCAGAGGGGCATTGAAATATAACAGTATTTACAAAATTGCCCAGGCTTTTGTCAAACACGTTGTACTGCCCTCTTCTGGGCAGTATTTTAAAGCTTGGAGCAGCCACCATCTCGTTAACCTTGTCTGAATACAGCCCTGCACAATTAATTACAAATCTTGCTTCTGCGAATCTGTCTCCCATGTGCAGTCTGTATAGCCCATTCATTTTCTCAATTCTGGTTACTTCGCTGTCCAAAAAAAGCTCCACTCCGTTTTCCACTGCATTCTCTGCCAGAGCTATAGCCAATTCCCACGGCGAAACTATACCGGCATTCCGGGCATACAATGCCCCAACCACTTCATCGCTTAAATTACCGTCTATCTCATGTACTTTATCCTTACCGATTATCTCCATATCAGGCACACCATTAGCGATGCCCTGGTCATAAAGCTTTTGTATTGTCTTCATTTCCTCCGGGCTGAAAGCCAAAACAAGGGACCCGGTCTTTTTATAAGGGACATCAAGCTCACTGCACAGCTTTTCATACATTAAAGCCCCCGGGACATTAAACCTTGCTTTGAGAGTCCCCGGCTTTGCGTCATATCCGGCATGGACTATTGCACTATTTGCCTTTGTTGTACCATCTGCAACATCACTGTTTTTTTCGATCAGAAGGATTTTGATATTGTACCTGGATAGTTCCCTTGCAATAGAGCAGCCTGTAATTCCCGCACCGATAACAGCTATATCATACATTTCAGTTCCTCCAATGCCAGTACCTTTGCAACACCTAAAAGCTGCGTATCATAATACAATAATCAGATGTCTCAGGTACTGGAGAATTCTGATAAAATAAAGCCGCACCAGTCTACACCTATCATCCCATAGGTTAACTTGTGCGGCTCTCCAAATCAAAAGCCCTCAATATTTGCATTTAATCATACACTGCATTTACATTTAATTATATGCTAATACAGCATTAGAATATACCAAAGGGCATAAATAAGATTATTCTTCCCACTTAAGTGCCCTGCTGACAGCCTTTTTCCATCCGGCATACTTTTTATCCCTTAAGCTGCCATCCATAACAGGCTCAAATACCCTGTCAACATTCCACTTCCCGGCTATCTCATCCTTGCTGGCCCAGAATCCTACAGCAAGGCCTGCAAGGTATGCAGCACCGAGTGCTGTAGTTTCAGTTACTTCAGGCCTGTAAATCGGTACACCGAGTATATCTGCCTGGAACTGCATCAGGAAATTGTTTGCAACAGCACCGCCGTCAACCTTCAATGCCTGGAGGTTGATCTTTGAGTCTTCCTGCATTGCTTCAAGCACATCCCTGGTCTGATATGCAATTGATTCCAACGTTGCTCTTACTATATGGTTCCTGTTGGCTCCTCTGGTCAGTCCCAGAATGCTGCCCCTTGCATACATATCCCAATAGGGGGCACCCAATCCTACGAAAGCAGGAACAACATATACACCGTTGGTATCCGCAACTGCAGCTGCCATATCTTCGCTTGCCGCAGCATTGTCTATTATCTTCAATTCATCTCTAAGCCACTGAACTGATGCACCGGCTATAAAGATACTGCCTTCAAGGGCGTATTCAACTTTGCCGTCAAGGCCCCACGCTATGGTTGTCAGCAAGCCATTACTAGATGCAACTGCCTTCTCCCCTGTATTCATCAGCATGAAGCAGCCTGTTCCATATGTATTCTTGGCCATACCGGGCTTATAGCATGCCTGACCGAATAATGCCGCCTGCTGGTCTCCGGCTGCCCCTGCTATCGGTATTTCAGCACCGAAAAGCTCCATGTCGGTATTTCCATATACGCAGCTTGAAGGCTTTGCTTCCGGGAGCATTGCTTCGGGAATATCCAGTTCCTCCAGTATTTCCTTATCCCAAACCAATTCATGTATATTAAACAGCATGGTCCTTGAAGCATTGGAGTAATCGGTTACATGAACCTTCCCCTTTGTCAGGTTCCAGATCAGCCATGTATCTATGTTTCCGAAGCACAACTCACCATTTTTTGCCCTTTCTCTTGCCCCCTCAACATTATCAAGTATCCATTTCACCTTTGTACCCGAGAAATACGCGTCTACGACGAGCCCGGTCTTGTTCCTTATTGTTTCAGCCAGTCCTTTTGCCTTAAGCTCATCACATATAGGTGCAGTCCTTCTGCACTGCCATACTATTGCATTGTATACGGGTTTGCCGGTACTCCTCTCCCAGACAACGGTGGTCTCTCTCTGGTTCGTAATACCTATCGCAGCTATATCATCAGCTCCGATGCCTATTTTATCCATAGCTTCTCTTGCAACACCGATCTGCGTATCCCAGATTTCCATAGGGTCATGCTCAACCCAGCCGGCCTTGGGATATATCTGTGTAAACTCCTTCTGTGCCACGCTGACTATCTTTCCGTCGTTGCCGAAAACAATCGCTCTTGAGCTTGTAGTACCTTGGTCTAAAGCCAATACATACTTCGCCATATGTGTTCCCCCTTTATTTTTATTCAATGTCTTTATAGAGGTTAGTTAAATTATATCATTACTGGAATAATCCCATATACAAAAATGTGCCTAATATCGCGCCGACAATCGGCCCGAGTACCGGAACCCAGGAATAACCCCAATCATTTCCGCCCTTTCCGGCTATGGGCAGTATGGCATGGGCTATACGAGGTCCAAGGTCACGGCAGGGATTGATTGCGTATCCGGTAGGCCCGCCGAGAGAGCAGCCTATTGCTGTAATCATTGCTGCGGTTACCATCGGTCCAAGTCCGTCTGCAAGCTTATTGGCACCAATAGCCAGGCACATAAATGCCAGGACAGCAGTAACAAGCGCTTCTGTCAGGAAGTTTTTCCCATAGTCCCTTACGGCTGGAGCTGTACAGAACACACCCAGCTTTGCAGCCTTATCTTCCGTTATCGCCCAGTGCGGCAAGTATATCAACCATACTATTGTCGCACCAATTATAGCTCCAAGCATCTGACCGGCTACTATTCCGGGAACCAGTGCCCAATCCAGCATTCCGGCTGCAGCATTAGCGATGGTAAGAGCCGGGTTAAATGCTGTTCCCGGTGCTGCCAAAGCAGCCATGCCGACCGCAAGGCCCCAGCCTACCGCTATAACAATCCAGCCCGATGATTGTGACTTGGACTTGTTCAGTGTAACTGCCGCACATACGCCTCCGCCAAATATAATGAGTATCATTGCACCTATGAGCTCACTTAAAAATGGTGACATAATATTTACCCCCTTCTTAATTAATAATCTCCTAGCTATTTTCCAGAGTTGGTATTTCTGACCTCCCTTCTCCAATATTTCCTACGTCGCTGCCTTGACGTGAATACTAACGGCTTTACATGTACCAAAGCTCCTTTTTACTGGTGGATACCCCCACTGCACCGGCATTAAGGCAGTCAATTACATCCTCTTTATCTCTTATCAGGCCGCCCGCTATTACCGGAATACTTGTTTTACCATGAACCTCTTTAATTACCTTTGGCATTATTCCGGGTAAGATCTCAATAGCATCCGGCTTTGTTGAATGTATGGATTCTATTCCGCTTGACAGTGACAGTGAGTCCAGTGCGAAGAGCCGCTGAATTATGAATATGCCGTTGTTTTTCGCTATTCTGATCAGGTTGCCTTTTGTGGTAATAATTCCATCCGGCTTTATATTGTTATGAAAATATCTTAAGGACACAGCATCTTTTGAAAAGCCTTCTATAAGGTCCATGTGCACAAAAACACACTTATCCGCACTTTTGAACCTGTCAACAATACCTGCAATATTCGAAATGTCCCCCTTCAGCAGGAAAACAATATTGCAGGGCGATTCTGCGGCAAGCTCGATATTGTTCAAATCATTTATTGCCGCAATTATTGGGTTCTGATAAATCAATGGGAAGAATTTATTTGACATAGGAATGCCTCCTCATTTTATGTATTAAAGCAACAAGCATGCCAAAGCAAAAAAGCGCTATTTTACTAGTTCCACTAGTGATATATGGAGCTTGATTGATAAATATTACCAGAATTTTTATTAAGCTGATAAAATATATTGATAGAATGTACCAAATAGAATTGTGTTTTTGAAATGGGTCCTCCCAAATAAAAAAAAGCAGCTTAATAAGCTGCCTGAAATATTTATGCTATTTCACATAATTTATAAAGTCCCCGTAACCTTCCTCTTCCATTTTTTCAACAGGTATAAATCTAAGTGAAGCACTGTTGATGCAGTACCTTAATCCCCCTTTGTCCTCGGGGCCGTCATCAAAAACATGCCCCAGGTGGCTGTCGCCTACCCGGCTCCTCACTTCCGTACGATGCATGAAATGACTTTTATCCTCTCTTTCCTTAAGCACTGCCCGGTCAATAGGGCGGGTAAAGCTGGGCCATCCGCAGCCTGAATCATATTTGTCGCCGGAAAGGAACAAGGGCTCTCCTGTTACAATATCAACATAAATGCCTGCCTTATGGTTATCCCAGTATTCGTTTCTGAAGGGCAATTCTGTAGCATTCTCCTGCGTAACACTGTACTGGATATCGGATAGGGATTCTCTTATTTCCTCCTCAGAGGGCTTTTCATACAATGCCGGGTCTACCTTCGGACGGGACACAGCCTTAAGGGAAGAAAAGTCGATATGGCAGTAGCCTCCGGGATTTTTCTTCAAATAATCCTGGTGGTACTCCTCGGCAGGATAATAATTCTCCAGTTTCTTAACCTCGGTAACAATAGGTGCTTTATACTTCTGCTGCTCTTTGGCAATCACCCGCTCTATAGTCTCTTTATCATTTTCATCTGAATAATAAATGCCTGTGCGGTACTGGGTGCCCACGTCAGGCCCCTGCCTGTTCAATATTGTGGGATCTATTATCCTGAAAAAATACTCCAGTATCACTTCCAGGCTTGTTTTTTCCGCATCATAAATTACATGCACCGTTTCAGCATGCCCCGTGTAAGGAATATCGTAATAAGACGGGTTCTCCGTCTCCCCGTTGGCATATCCCACAGAAGTATCCACTACTCCCTCTATACGGGAGAAGTATTCCTCAACACCCCAGAAGCACCCTCCGGCAAGCCATATTTCTTTATTCATAAAATCACCTTCCCTTTGATTACCAATGTTATTTATATTATAATACCACTTCTTCGACAGTCTTAGCCAAATTTTATTTTTCATGAAATCATTCACATTTAAGAATCAATAGTATATACTATGTATATACTATTGGTCAATGAAGATCATCGTCAAGCAAGCCTGCAGATTCCAGGCAGTAATTTGATAATAAAGGGAGTGATTCCTCATGTATAGTACAAAGGTTCAGAAGTGGGGCAACAGCCAGGGTGTAAGAATTCCCAAATATATATTGGAAAAGGCAAAGCTGAATGAAGGAGATGCGGTAGAAATATCCGTTGAGGATGACAGAATAATCATATTCCAGCCGAAACGCCAGCTAAAGCAATATACAATTAATGAATTGTTTGAGAATTACAAAGCTGAATACAAACCTGAAGAACCGGATTGGGGCGAACCGGCCGGCAAAGAGGAGTGGTAATAATGGCATACATTCCGGAACAGGGAGATATCTGCCGGATTACACTGAATCCGCAATCCGGGCATGAACAGAGAGGCCGAAGGCCTGCCCTTGTAGTAAGCAACAAGGAATACAACAGAATAACAGGCTTATCAATATGCTGTCCCATAACAAACACCGATAATAAGTTTCCGTTGCATGTCAAAATATCAGGCTGCACAACAACCGGCTTTGTAATGACAGAGCACATAAAGTCGCTGGATTACAAGTCAAGGCAGGCTGAATTTATAGAAAAACTTGACGAAGATACGCTGATTGAGGTACTGTCAAGAATTAATGCGTGTTTGTAGAAGGCATATCTTTATCTTCTTAAAAAGCAAACGCCGGATAGGTCTATTGGTCAGTTAACAGATACTCTCGAGATTTGCTTTTTTAATGACTGCCTGTTTGATGTGTTTGGCACATATTAGTTTGTTATACTTCTAAGGCCAACCCGATTAGTTTGCAGGCGCAATACTAATACCTCCTAAATTATTACTCTCACATCTAAGAGATAATGGTGCTATAGTGAGAAACTAAAGTAATAAATAGCAAGGTAAAATGCTTAATTCGCAATATGTGTAATGCTAAGTGCAATAAGAATCACTTTAAAGCCTCAATGAACATACTATTGCATTTAGGGCAAATAATTGGATATGCGGGTACCCTTTTATGTTCTGCTTCCCCCTTTTCAAAAACTTTTCTTTCAAAAACAAAACCACAATTTTTACATATGAATTTTTTAATTACCATACACTAGCCCCCCTAATAATTTAACCCTTCAGTAAACCGCCTCCATAAATATACAGTAGCTTGATTAATATTTAATAAGCCATTTTCTAAGTCTCTATAACCACTTGACCACATGGCAGAAGGTTTTAATCCTAATTCATAATCATCTGTTTCAACCATAAGCCAATCGTTTAGAAACCCATCATTTTCTATATCAGTATTGCCTTCGGAATAAGAAATCGAGTTAGGAGATATGCCCCCACCAGTCCAAATCTTACAGCTACATTTTGTTTCACCATACATATATATTCTACAAATAAATTTGAAGTTATGAATATCAACAATATCCGTTTGAATTTCCGGGATGGAACTTTGTAGTTTAGACAATGCATTTCCGAAATATGCTCTTATACTATTAAAAGCTTCTCTTAAAAAAATATCTTTATCTCTTGCAGTAAACTTCTTCTTGATTCTTGGTATAGGTATATCTATTTCCTCCTGATGCTTTCCTTCCTGTTGCTCGATTTGTATGCGTGTTGTGCCTGAGTTTCTTGTTAGTCTTGCTTTTAAAGCATCAACAATTTCAAATTTATTATTTTCATCCCACGAAAAGTATAGCTTATCGTTTAAGAGCGGAAAGGTTTTCAATATTTCTTTTCTTTCTTCATTGTTCCCAACAATAAGTGGAAGAACAAGTACTTTTCCTGATGATGCTTCTATGTTAAGAGCTGAATTTAACTCTTTTTGAGGCCATTTCTTTAATAAAAATGTTTTGCTTAGGATAACAATTACATATCGAGAAATACGAAGGCCTTCGTTCACTTTTTCGGTAAGACTATCTCCCCATTTAATCTCAGCTTTGTCAAGCCAATATGTTATTTGTGCTTGATCTAATACTTGAGTTAAAGGTACCACAACATTTGATTTATCCTCACTTGCATGACATATAAAAATATCTCTTTGCATGCTCATAAGTCTTACTCCTCCTTTATATATATTGTGTAATATTGTATTGAACTACCAACTATCAACTTGCTATCTGTATAACATAGCCATAAATTACAATAATCTCCTGTTATGTAAATAGTAACATAACAGGAGATTATATTCAATAAATCGACTTCTTTCTCTGCCATATAACAGGTTAGCAGTTTCAGGAGCATTATTGCCACTGTCAAAGTCAGACTATTGGAATAAATAGTTAATTTAAAACGTCATGTTCTCCTACCATAATTAGCAAAATTATTGTTCCCTCTTCATAATTCCAAATAATCCTATAATTCATATTAATACTGCTTTCAAAATATCCTGAAGAAATATGTCTTTTAGTTCTCAAGCTTGGATGGCTGGGATCTTCTTGTAAAATCTTAAGTTTTTCCTTAACCTTCCTTTGAACATCAGAAGGCAGCTTTTTTAGCTGTCTTGTAAATTTGGGTGTAGATTCAAATTTGAAATTACCCATTTGTTTCTGCCCCTATATCATTAAACATATCATCAACAGTATCATATGTTTTAATATTCCCTTTCGCTTTTTCTACCCTATACTCTTCAAGTGCCTCCTTAATCTCCTTGCCCAATTCAGTCTCAAAAAAGTCTTTTTCTATTACTTCAACAGGTGTCATTACAATTCTGCCATTAACAACCTCAAGTTGAAGCTGGTCATTAATTTTAAGCTTAAGCTTTTTTACGATATCGGCTGGGATTGTAACCTGATTCTTATTTTTGATTTTAGTAATCATTATATCACCCTCCTTTCGGATACAAAGTTAGAAAGTTAGAATTTCTTACTCCCATTATACCACTTTTATTTACTTTTATACAACTCCAATATTATCAAATTATGGTACTGTTCTATCAGCTTATCAGCCTTTTTCCCTAAATAATAAAAGCCCATACTTGGCACCCCAAGTACAGGCTTTCAATCATCTATTTAATTTACTGTCTCTTCATTCTGCCCTCATCTAATCCTTAGCAATTGCATTACGAAGAGGCAAAAAGCAGATAAGTGCAATTACGACTGATCCTATAATAATGCTTAAAGCGCCAATATAGACATTGTTATTGTAGGCAAAGCCCATGGACTTGTTCAGGAAATCTACGACTGCCCTGCCCGCCAATCCCCCTGATATCTCATCAATATACAGGAATAAGGTTAATGCCAGGACAGGTAAGAATGAAACAACGATTTTCATTATACTGCTGCATCTATAGTACAGCATGGTAACAAACCATCCGAAACAGACGGCCAATGTATTTAGAGCAAAGCACCACAAGAATCCTGCAAAGAAGGAGTCGTTCCCATAAAGCTGCATGACAACACTTTCATAAGGGACATTCGAAACAAGTACATTATCCAATATAACATTCAATATGGCGTCTGCCAATGCCATAAATGCCGATACTGTGACTAAAGCAATTAAATTGCCGATATAGAACCCTTTTCTCGATACATTATTTGCAAGCATGAACTTGAAATTTGATTTAAAGCAATTCAGCCCTGCTATGAACAGAAATATTACCGTTGCCATTTCCAGGCCCCCGAAGGATATCTTTTCCGCATTTACCGAAACCGTGACAGTAAGTGCAGATGTTATTAATATGATAATAAAGTAGAATATTAATACAGCCTTCCAAAAATCATGTATCTGAAATTTAAATACCTTATAAATATTATTCATGACTATCCCGCCTCCAACTAATTAGTTAAGCTTATAAAAAGCTTTTGAAGTTCTGCCTTGCCAAACTCCAGTTCCAGCTCCTCCGCCAGAGCTTCATCCTTGTTATTCACGGCTTCCAATACAGTAGCCGACTTAAAGCTTCCGATAGCATCAATACCTATACATTTCCTGCCCTGAATGTATTTATCCACCTTTGAAGCTTCTCCCGAAACCAAATAAGCCCCTGACAGAAGCTCTTCCACTGACTGCTTCAGTATCAGCTTTCCTTCTTTAATTATAATTGCCTCTTCGATTACCGAAGCCACTTCTTCAATAAGATGGGTAGATATGATTATGGTCTTTGGGCTTTCACTGTAATTGGAAATAAGCTCTTTATAGAACATATCCCTGTGATTTGCATCCAATCCCAGCACCGGTTCATCAAACAGGACAATATCCGCATTGGAGGCAAGAGCTGCAACAGCCTTGAATATTGAAGCATAACCCGTAGATAAGCTCTTTACCTTTTTTTTCGTATCCAGCCCGAACCTTTCCGATAAGTCTTTAGCATATTCCACATCAAAGGAGGGATAGAACTCCTTTATCCATTTATATATATTCCTTACCCTTTCATCTTCGGGATACAGGTTTTTCTCAGTCATATAAAAGATATTCCCGAGAACCCGATCATTTTCAAAAACCGTTTCTCCGTCAATTAAAATCTCACCCTCTGTCGGAAATATCCTGTTAGTCATAAGGTTTAAGAGAGTTGTCTTGCCTGCCCCGTTTCTTCCCAATAACCCGTAAATCCTGTTTGATTCAATAGTAATATCAACCTTGTCAAGGGCTTTCGTATGCCCATAAACCTTACTTACTCCCTTTATCTGAATTGTCTTCAATTCCGTTACCCCCCACTATCATTTTAATGATATCCTCCTTTGATATACTCAGCTTCGCAGCCTCTTCAAGGAGGGACTGCACATACTCCTTATAGAAGCTGTTCCGGCGCTTCTCAAGTATCTTCTCTTTTGCTCCGGCTGAAACGAACATGCCCAGCCCCCTCTTTTTATAGAGAATACCTTCATCCACAAGCACATTTACTCCCTTCCCTGCTGTTGCCGGATTAATTTTATATTTTACTGATATTTCAGTGGTAGAAACTATTTGGGTTTCTTCCTCAAAAATCCCTTTTAATATATTGTCTTCAATGGCTTCTGCCAGCTGCAGATATATCGGCTTTTCACTGTTAAAATCAATGAGCATGAGATCCAGCCCCCTCTATTAGTTAGTTAACTACCCATGTAATTAACTATATAACACAAAAGATACATTGTCAAGTAAAATCGTAAAAAAAAATACATTTCTGCAATAACAACAGAAATGCACTCATATTTTCTTTATCTTATTCTTTTACTCAATTATTACTGCCGTACCCGAAGCGGTTACCATGAGCATATTGCCCCCCTGCCCCAACACTTCATAGTCAATGTCTACACCTATGATTGCGTTGGCACCAAGAGCAACTGCCCTCTTCTCTATTTCTCTTAATGCTGCTTCCCTCGCCTCAATCAGTTCGCCCTCATAAGATCCGGAGCGGCCTCCGAAAAAGTTTGACAGTCCGGCAGCGAAATCCTTAATAAAGTTTACTCCGGATATAACTTCTCCGAAAACTATCCCCTTGTACTCTTTAACCTTCCTGCCTTCCACACTGGGAGTTGTAGTTATTATCATCCTAATCCCTCCGAACATTTATAACGTATTACTGTGTACTACTATTTGTATTCCCATTTTATGAATTATAAGTACAGATATTAAAGTTCATTTAATACACCTTTGGCGAATTCCTTTGCCGCAAGCAGATCATCTGCATTGGGATGCCTGCGGTTCATGATTGCCCAGCATTTGCCCTTGCAGCCGAAGCTTTCAGCCGATACATTTATCCCCTGTTCCTCCAAAAGCTCCTTCATAATTTTGATTGCCTTTTCCTGTACTCCATAGGTTCCGAAAACAACTGCCTTTTTAACCATACTGCCGTTCAATGTCCTGATAAAGTCCACAGTTGATATATCCGGTTTTCCTGCATATATTCCATCTCCTATAAACAGCATATCAACAGGTTCAGAAATACTGACTTCACCTATCCTTTCAGCCTTGACCCCCAAAGCCCCAGCAATGGCTTCTGCTACTTTTCCCGTATTCCCGTTTATGGTATGATACATTACCTTAATATTCATTTTACTTCCCTCCAAATCATTCTAATCACATATCCCAATACAAAATACGTTATTAACTGGATAAAGTCTGATATGGTTATCATAATACTTCACCTTAATACTCCGATAATAGTATAAGTATATATTGATTTCAATGTTTCCAATCTGATATGATTCATACAGGACACCATTCTCCAAGGAAATATAAATTCACCAATTGGAGGAAAATTTACATGAGTAATGAAGATAAATCTATTCTTGATGATGCCGGGCAAATGCTCCAAGCTATTGCAGAAAACCACGACTTATTTACAAAAATGATTAACTGCCTTCCCTATCCGGCTCAAGTATATTCTCCTGATGGAACCCTGATTATGATCAACCCGGCTTTTCTCGAAGAATTTAATGTACCTGATTCAAGTCTTATCATCGGAAAATCCAACATCCTCCAAGACTATACGGCAGTAGGGCATGATGTGGTGCATAACGTTTTGGCCGCTTTTGAAGGCAATGTTACCTGTACCAATGATGTAAAGGTTCCGGTTCATATAATAAAAAAATCTTACAACATTCCGGCAAAGGATATTGAAGAGTATTACCTGGACATTTCGGCATTCCCACTTAAAAGCGACAGCGGCAAAATCCTCTGTGTGGTTGTAGTACTGATTGTCAGAAGAAAGATGGTTGATACGATAGAGATTGCAAAAGCCAAAGCCTACATTGAGGCTCACTGGCAAAATGAATTTCATGCAGATAAAGTCGCCGGAGCTGTTTTTCTGAGTCCGGCACATTTTGCCCGCATGTTTAAGAATCAGACTGGAATGACACCTCATGACTACTACATAAATGTAAAAATCAGCAAGGTAAAAGATAAGCTGCAGGACTTAAGCCTTTCCATCGAGGAAGCCTTTGCACAGTGCGGGATACATTATCACGGCCACTATGCTGAATTATTCAAGAAAAAAACAGGCCTTACCCCTTCAGATTACCGCAAATCAACACAAAAATAAAAATACTTCTGATAGAAAGGCTTTGAATCCGCATAGGATTTCAAAACCTTTTTTTCAGCAATATTTCGTCTTAATACAGCAGTATTCCGTCTGTACGTCACAGGCTTTCATATTATACTTAAAATGATACATATTTTTAATTGGAGATGATTCTATGAGAGCAAGAAGACTCCTATCGTTTCTGTTGTCTATTGTTTTAATCTTTTCCTTCCTTCCTGTGACAGTGGCGGCTGCTGATAGTCTGCCCGTATTTCCTGAGATTTCGGCAGAAGCCTTCGGTAAAATTACCGGAAATGACAATCCCCTAAAAAACATTTTTCAATTTTACAAAGAGCTGCCCCGATATGATTGGGGTCCGGATGCCCCTGAACCGGCTAAATTTGAAGGCGTCACTTACAAACTTGCGGACAATGTTGTAAAAGTAAACCCGGAGGTTACCAAGAACATTCGCTCAATCCGGCAGGTGCAAACCCAGGGCATCGCGGCTTCCGGCAGCATAGACGGAATCATCGGTCAAGGTGGGCTGATAAAAGCTGATCAGCTCCAAGCTGCCGCAGGCCTTTCCGCAATCAAACCCGGCTCGGTATTTGTCGACCTGGAAAACGGTCTTGCTTTCAAAACCCCCACGCAGCCCTTTGAAGCAGGTGAGGAGTTCCAAGGGTATCTGCCTGTAATAAAACCTGAGATCCAGGAAGTAATCAAGGATTTTAAAATCCCTTCCCAAACAGTTCAGTTGAATAAATCAAATATAGCACATTTTGCAGAAGATGCCGACGGGAACAAATTGGATAAATATCTGAAAAAACCCGGTCAAACCTATGTCATGTCTCAGAATACAAGTACAGATATGGGACCCATTGGGCCCACTCACTTGAAAGACCCTATAGCAGAATTCTACTTCCCTTCAGAAGGAATTACGCTGAATGGCTCAACCCCCAGCGGGGGTGAGGTATCCATTAACGTCAAGGGTTACCTGGGAATTGGCGACATGTCCTTGAACGGATATTACGATAAGTGGGACTATGCCTTATATTTTTCGATGGAAGAGGAAATGCAGCTTCAGGCTGTACTTGCTGCTGAGCTTAAAGAAGAAGTCCGTATACCGATATTAGGGGTGGATATAGGCTTTAATTCGGACATCGGCAGTATTGCAGGAGGACTTTTTCTCATAGTAGGAATTGACGGTGATTTTACCCTCAGAATCGAATCCCGTCAGTGGACCACCCTTGATAAAGCAGGCTTGAAAGGCAAGAATTTCTTTTATGTGCCCTGTTCAATAAGGCCTTTGTTTACCCTTGGGGATTGCGGCTTTTCACTGGATTCCCAATTCAACGGCAAAATGAACGGGTATGTTAAGGCAGGAGCACTTCTTGAGCTGAACCTGCTGGGCCTCGATATAGTCGGGGCAGGTACATTTGTCGGTATGGGCGCAAATTCGGCTGTTGCAGGGGAATACATCGAGACGGATCTGTACGGGATTGTCCAGGCCTATGCGAAATTCCTCGGAAAGCAGAAGAATCTGATTAACTGGCAGCCGACAATAATGCATAAGAGACAGGCAAACACCGCCGGCTATATTGTAACCTTCAAAGAAGCCTGCGCCTATCGGGACGAGGTGTGGGGCACCCTTTTCTTCGATGCAGGGGTGAAAGGCAATGTTCCGGAGCCAAACAAAGATATAACCCTGCATGTAAGGAATACCCAAGGTATTGAAAAAACCTATACGACGAAAACCACTGAAAACGGCAGTTTTCATTTCCCAGGGGTAGAATTGCGCAAGGATGACGACGTATATATCAGATTACAGGAAAGAAACGGCACAGACATTGTCAGATCAGACTCAATAACCCCTACCTTCCCATTTGACAGTGTAATTGTACAAGAGGCTGACTTTTTCAATGACTATGTCAAAGGCTATGTACCCTCAGTCATAGTTAAGGATTGGAGCAATGACGGGCAGAAGGAAATCGTCTTTGATCCCGGAAAGAGCCAGGACAGCTCAATAACAGTAAGGCTCTCGAATAAGGAATTGCCGGTCACATTAGACGAGAAGGGCTTTTTTGACCTGAGAGCAGCTAATGTCCTTCCCTCGGATATCGCTTCCTGCAAGCTTACATTTGACGGCTGGGCGGTTATATCAAACAGTATTGAGCCGACGGTGGAATTTCAGGCTCAGGCGATCAGAATGCCTGTTTCCTATGAAAAGACCGTTGAGAATGGCAAGCCGGCGGATGTGACACATGTCAGTGAAAGAGTAATCATAACCAATATGAGAGGGACAAAGCAATATACAGGAGCTGCAGATTTTATTGTAAACGGTTATACCCAGGAAGCAGCCGGATGTTATATAATCAGCCCTGACACCGGGCTGCCCATTATGACGTCCTTCGGGCTGCCTGAGCAAAAAAAGTCAGTAGAGCTCATCGCGATGAAGGATGATGATACTGAAAGCCTTGGATCATCATATTTCGTCAATACAATAGTAAAGAAATGGTACTGGGAGCCGAAGCCTTCCAAAGCATCTGCGACCAGGAATCTTACGAACATAAAACTGATCCCTGCTGTTAAGCCGGAATCAGTGGAGCCAACGGCAGTCATCCCGGACATCCGGATACAGTCCAAGGAGATGGATATCCCCGAATTACTGCAGGGAGCTCCTCAGCATATTATAACGCTGCTCTATGATGATCTTTTCGACAGTTATGAGGGCTATAAATATGATATATATTCCGATTTGGTTGACGGCTCCTATACCATAAGGTGGGATGACAAAATAGTCATAATCTACGAAGGAGCTGAAATCATACTTGAATACAAGGACGACAGAAAAGAGACTGAGGGTGATTCCAAATTTGAGACCCTTACAGGGGATTGGACAGGTAAAAATGTTGAAATGATGCTGAACAGATACATGGAGAAAATGGGTAAAAGCCTTGTGTTCCCAATGCCCGATGAAATGATAAAGCAAACTATTAAATAGATTACAAAGAGGATGAGTGCCAGGCTGACAGCCTGGCACTTTTACTCTCCTTCTATTGTTTCAACGCTTTCAAAGGCTAAAAGTCAATATTACAGTTAACCCCTTTGGCATGTGGGACAATAATAAATACTTCCGCCCAGATAAGCCTCTTTTTTTATGATATCTCCGCATGTACTGCATGGCTTACCCGATGTATTTTTACTAAGTATTGTCCTATATCCCCCAAAACGGCCAAACAAATCACGTTCTGTGTCCCTGCCGCCATTGGCATCCATTCCGGCAAGCGTTGTTTTTATAGAGTGATAAAGAATATGTATATCTGGATCAGTTAGTGTATTCAACCTTTTCTTCGGATGCAGCTTTGCATTAAAAAGTATATCCTGCAAAACGCCGTTGCCAAATCCGGGGATACGCTGCTCCGTTGCAAGAAATGCCTTTAAGGAAAGACTTTTGGCACTTTGGCTCATAATATTATCGAAATATGCTTCATCAAAACCTTCAGAAAAAGGATCGGGTTTCTCTTTTGCCGTAAGATAATATGGATTGACATATTCTCCGGAAGGAAATGCCCATAATCCGCCGTACATCTGTACAGATCCTACTATTGATGAATGATCCTCAAATTCAATATGCAATTGATGCCTGGCAGGCAGCTTATCACCCTCGTGAAAGAAAGTGACATTAACACCCTCAGCCAGAAGAACACGTGTATTATCAGCCTCTATTTCAATGAAACTGCCGTATCTTGCCGCCTTGCCTATGACTTTACCATGCAGCAGTTCATGATAAGCCCGTGGGTCTCCATAATACCAGGCAAACTTGTGAGGATGCTGTGCCGCAGTAACATTTACTATCCTCTTGCCTATTATAGTCTCATTCAATTGCCGAGCTATTGTACTGGCTTCCGGAAGTTCTATCATGAGGGCATTCCTCCTTTGTAACCACAAAATTATACTTTTATGCCAATAGTATCATAGCAGAATACTGATTTCAATGATTCAAATCTGATATTGCAGCTGCCTGACTCTTATTTCAGTTTGCCTCTGCAATCCACCGGGATTTCATCTATTACCTCTCCCCCTGAAACAATATAGGCTGTTTCATGCAGATTGACCACAGGGCATATATGATTGGGAATGATCTCCACTTTGTCACCGACTCCGATTGAATCATGAAACTCCTTGTCATATATAATTGCATGTTCATCATATACGGCATGTATGCTTACTCCCGGCCATCCTTTAATCAAGCCCAGGCCTTTTGTTGCAGTAAAGCCTTTATTTCTGGTTTGCGCAGTAAGCCCCTTGGCTCCGACATCAGTAATCACCCGCTCCGGAGTAGGCAAACTGATTACGGTAGTCAGGACAGTTGCGGCATTGCGTTCAAAACTTCCGTATGCATTTCCCTGGGACGCATCCATGAAAATATATGTGCCGGGCCTGATTTCAGTTACTCCGTCCAGTATGGGAAAATCATGCATCATGGAGGGGGTGGAGCCTATACTGACAGTTTCCAAATGGAAGCCTGCTACCGCTGCCAGTTGGGCAAACCGGAGTGTTCTTTCCTGTGCTTTCAAATGGATTTCCTTACATGCCTCCACATTCTCCGCTGCATAGGAATGACCGTCGTGGGAGAAAACCCCTTTTAAATATATGTTCTTACATTTCTTCAAATGATTAATAAGCTCAACAAACGCAGCTTCTTCAATAACGCCGGAACGCTGTTCTCCCACTTCAATCTCGATTAGTACAACTGCCTGCTTTTTACTGCCTGTAAAAGCCTTCTCAATCATATCTGCCTGCGGGATGCTGTCAAGCCCGAAGGATATATCGATGGTTTCAGCCAACTTGCGGATTCGGCGCAGTTTTTCTTCCCCGACTATCTCATTTGCAATGAATATATCTCTCAGCCCTTTGGCTGCCATGACTTCCGCCTCACCAACCTTGGCTACGGTAATGCCTTTTGCTCCGAGCTCCTGCTGTAAAAGAGCCAGCCTGGACATTTTATGGGTTTTAGTATGAGGCCTCAGTGCCACATTGCAGCGATTCGCATAATCCTGCATCCTTCTGCAATTACTTATCATTATATCCTTATCAATTAATAATGCCGGTGTATCCAATTCCCGATAATTCATTACATTCCCTCCTTTTTAAGCCGCTTCAGTGATCAGATTTGAGGCCTGCTCCGCACATGGGAATCAGGCAATCAGATGTCCGCCCGTTTAATTCACAATACTTCAGATAGGCTGCATATGTGGCTGCTGTTGTATGCTCACAGTAAATACCCTTTGCGGCAAGGGCGGCTCTGGCTTCCAGAATCCGGTTTTCCGGAGCTGTGATCATATCAATTTTATGCTTGTATGTATATTCCAGGATTTCCTCACCCCGCATCGGTACACCTACAGCAATTCCCTCCGCCATCGTCGGCCGTGGTGTTATCCTGGCCGGGTGCTTTTCTCCGGTAATAACTGCCTTTGCAAAAGGATCGCAGTGCTCACTTTGTACTGCTATGATGTTCGGCATTTTGTCAATGACGGCACTCTCCAGAAGTTCTTCCAATGCCTTTACAATACCAATGAACAGCGTACCGTTGCCAAGGGGTACAAAAAGATTCCCGGGGATTCTTTTCATCTGCTCATAGACTTCATAAATATATGTTTTTGTACCCTCGTAGAAAAAAGGATTATACACATGGTTTGCATAATATTTCCCTTCAGTATCCACTTTAGCTCTGCAGACATCCGCACAATTGTCTCTTGTGCCGGGAACGACATTTACTTTTGCATTGTGGGATTTAATCATATTGATCTTCTGGGGCGATGTTCCTTCGGGTACAAAAATCTCACAGCCGATACCTGCTTTTGCACAATATGCCGCCACACTGTTTCCGGCATTGCCGCTGCTGTCCTGCACAACAGAATCCACACCGATTGCCTTGCAGTGGGCAATCAGTACCGCAGCGCCCCTATCCTTGAAAGACAAAGTCGGCATGAAATAATCCATCTTCAGGAGGACATCTTCATTAAACTGAACAACAGGTGTCATGCCTTCACCCAGGCTGATTTCCTTCCAGTGTGCCCCTTCCAGCGGCATAAAAGCACGATACCGGAAAATGCTCCAGGTATCATGATCCACTAAAGGCAGGTCAAACTTCGGAGGTTTGTAATCTAATTTCCACAGGCCTCCGCAGTCGCACTTCGCTTTTCTTGTTGTGATCTCCGCCGCAGCGGCACACTTTGAGCAAATATATCTCATTTTTGGTTCACCTCTGCAATAGCTTCGACTTCCACAAGGCATCCGAAGTGGAGCTTATCGACAGGCACAACTGTCCTTGCCGGCTTGTGTTCACCGAAGAATTCGGCATAAACCTTATTAACTGTGTCCCACTGATCCATATCCGTTATATATATCCTGCACTGGACAATATTATTACGGCTGAGCCCGGCTTCCTTCAGAACACGGTCTACATTCTTCAAAGCAAGCTCAGTATGTGCTTCTATTCCGCCCTCCGGCACATTCCTGGTATCCGGATCTATGGATAGCTGTCCGGATATGTACAACATCCCGTTTGAAATGATTCCGGGCGTATAATGGCCTTTGTTCTTACCATGGTATTCCGGTTCAACCTTTTTCATATTCCCATCCTTTCTAAATACCGGCAAGTCAGCCTATCAGCTTATTGACCAAGCACGGCATTATTACTCCAACTGCAAGGCCTGACGATAAATACCCTGCTATGCCAATAGTAGCATAACAGGGCATCATATGTCGACATGGTAATTTAACCTCCTTCAAATAATCAAATACCGAATATTTTGCTGTTCCAATCGGGAAAATAACTTTTAGTATTAAAAGAGGTAATATGCATTCTTAACAGTGTGATAGCTTCAATTAACTATAAATAGAGGAGAAGCTTTATGGAAAGCAGATATATTAATTTTAATGAAAAGCGAATGTACATATTCAGCGAGCTTGTAAAGAGATACTGGAACGGAGGCTTGAAGACTGCCCATGACCTTACCGTACTGGCTGATTATATTAAGCGGAAATACGGCTTCAGCGATGCCGAAATGCCATTTATAAAGGATCATATAAGAGTGGCTATGGGATTGGATCCTAACGGAGGCGGCATGTTCACCAATGAACTGGACATAATTAAAGGTTTCAAGGAAATTGGCCGGCCTGTGGTTGCCAGGATTGAGGGCACCTGCAAGCATTGCGGAAAGTTGGATTGTGAATGCGGCAAATGCACACATATAGAAGCAGGCAAGTACGAGACCGGTATGTATAGCAGAAATAACGAACCTGTAATTTCCAACGATAAGTGTTTGAATTGCGGATATAGCGCTCCTGATTGTGATTTTGGAGCATTGGCTGACAAAATTGAGTTCATACCGGTTATTGATCTGCTGAAAGACGGAAAAACACCGGTCTTCGCTTGTGTGGCACCGGCGATAATCGGGCAGTTCGGAGAAAACATCAGTATGGGTATGCTGCGTACTGCCTTGAAGATGCTTGGTTTCAGCGATATGATTGAAGTAGCCATGTTTGCTGATATACTTACCATAAAGGAAGCCTTTGAGTTTAACCATCTGGTAAAGCGCGAAGAAGATTTTTTCCTGACAAGCTGCTGCTGCCCGGTATGGTTCAACATGATTAAAACTAATTACCCTGACATCTATAAACACCTGTCACCGTCCGTGTCACCGATGATTGCTTCGGGCAGAATTCTGAAAAAACTATATAATAGCGCCAAGGTTGTATTTATTGCACCCTGTATTGCCAAAAAGGCTGAAATTAAAGAACCGGACTTAAAAGGAGCCATAGATTATGTCTTGAATTTCAGGGAACTGAAAGAAATATTCAATGCACTAAATATTAATCCGGAAGGGCTTCCGGCAGATGAAAAAGATCAGGCATCCTTTGGAGGCAGAGTATATGCAAGAACCGGAGGCGTAAGCTTTTCTGTCAAAACGGTGGTCAATAGGCTTGAACCGACAAGAGTCATTAAGCTTAAAGCAAAAAAGGTTGATGGTGTAAAAGAATGCAGGAAGGTACTGGATGATCTGCGTGACGGCAGAAGAATCAATGCCAACTTTATTGAGGGTATGGGCTGTGCCGGCGGGTGTGTAGGCGGCCCCAGAACCAACATCGATGTGGATAAAGCAACGAAGCTGGTTAACGAATTTGGTGAAGATTCATTTATTTTGACTCCCTTTGACAATTTAAATGTTATGAAAATCTTAAAGCAACTGGGTATAAACTCTATTGAAGAAATTATGCAAAATGAGGAAATAAACAAAATATTATCCAGGGAATAAAGGACACTAAGATTCTGCCATTATGCTCATGACAATCTTCATAAGAACTACATATCTCTATGGCATTATTATAACATGCTAATGCTTTTTTCATTTTTTAAGAGCGGTTCTTTGCAAACCGCTCTTGTTTTTACTTCTTACCCTATTCCTTTATATTATCTGCAAATTCCCTGCAAATACCTCATAGGCCTCCGCCAAACTTTTTTTACATAGTTGATCATTCCATTTTAAACCGTTTTTTGATCTTACCGCTTTCTCCATTATAATTAAGAATATACTCCTTGCTTTCAGGTACCGGGAATATAAGCAAGCCGATGGCCTCTTCGCCGGGAGCCAAAGCTAACGGATTTAAACGTTTCTGCATGGAATCCGTAGCTCTGGAATCATAGCTGACAGCGGCTTTGCCGGGAACCGACAGGGTGAATTCTTCAGGTTTTACCTGTACTGCTGTTGTACCTGAATTGACAAGCTTTATATACACCCACACATATTGCAGGCTCCTATCCTCAGGATAAATGGGCCTTCCAAAACTGTGAATTACCGCATCGGATGTCATTGTCCTTGATATGGCTACCCCCAGAGTGCCTTTATCGTATTTATATTCACCCATGCTTTCCACAGTCTTTTCCCTAAGAGCTATAGCTATTGACGCGGATACCAGCAAAATAAAAGCAATTGGCAGAATAACCGCCTTCTTCAATTTAACCACCCCACACACATTTCCTTACAAAAATACCCTGCCATGCCAATAATAGCATAACAGGGTATCATATTCAATTATTCGACATCTGTTCTACTCTACAGTCACGCTCTTTGCCAGGTTCCTGGGTTTATCCACGTCGCAGCCTTTTTCCACCGCCATGTAGTAGGCCAGGAGCTGCAGGGGCATTACTGCCACCACAGGAGCCAGGATATCGGAGACTTTGGGGATATAGAGGGTGTAGTCCGCCACCTTCTCAACCTCTGTATTGCCTTCCTTTGCTATGGCGAATACGAAGGCCCCTCGCGCCTTTACCTCCTTTACGTTGCTCACCATCTTCTCGTACAGCTCATCCTGGGTGAGGACTGCCATAACTATCGTGCCCTTTTCTATAAGGGCTATGGTTCCGTGCTTCAATTCTCCGGCTGCATAAGCCTCAGAGTGTATATAGGATATCTCCTTGAGCTTCAGGGAACCTTCAAGGGCTACGGCATAATCTATTCCCCGGCCCAGGTAGAATATATCCCTGGCGTTGGAATTATGAGTCGCGAATTTCTGGATGGTTGATTTATATTTGAGGGTTTCCTCAACAAGTTCGGGAAGCCTTCTCATTTCATCCTTTATTGATTCAATTTCCTCATCCTTCAGGGTACCCTTCAGCTTAGCCATATACAATGCGATTATATAGATTGCTATAAGCTGGGTTGTGTATGCTTTTGTAGATGCAACAGCAATCTCGGGCCCCGCCCATGTATAAAACACGTCATGGGATTCCCGGGCTATTGAGCTTCCTACCACATTGACTATGCTGAGTATCCTGGAGCCTTTCCTTCTGGCTTCCTTCAAAGCTGCCAGAGTGTCCAGGGTTTCTCCCGACTGGCTCACTATTATCGTCAGGGTTTTTTCATCCACTATGGGATCCCTGTATCTGAATTCCGAGGCTATTTCCACTTCTACAGGAATTCTTGCCAGCTTTTCTATTACGTATTTGCCCACCATGCATGCATGATAAGCTGTTCCGCAGGCAACCATATAAATTTTATTAAAATTCTGCAGTTCTTCCTTCGTAAGCTTTATGTCATCCAGCTTTATACCGGCGGAATCCGGCAATACTCTTGAGGTCATGGTATCCTTCACAGCTTTGGGCTGTTCATGTATCTCCTTTATCATAAAGTGCTCAAAGCCGCCTTTTTCAGCTGAAGCAACATCCCAATTCACTTCGAATACTTCTTTGCCGACCTCCTTGCCGCTTTCATCAAAGAAGCTGATTCTGTCCTTTTCTACCACTGCAAGCTCTTTCTCATTCAGCAGATATATCCTTCTTGTATGGTTCAGTATTGCAGGTATGTCTGAGGCAATGAAATTTTCACCGTTTCCTATTCCTACTATCAGGGGATTTTCCTTTCTTACGCATATTATTTTGTCAGGCTCCCTTTTGCTTATCACGGCAAAGGCATAGGACCCCCTGATTTTTTCAAGAACCTTCGTTACTGCCCCAAGCAGGTCATCCTTATAGAAGTAATCCACATAGTGCGCCAGTACCTCTGTGTCAGTCTCTGACCTGAATGTGTACCCCTTCTCTATAAGCATGCTCTTTATGCTCATGTAGTTCTCAATTATACCGTTGTGAACTACTGCAATATCTCCGGAACAATTGGTGTGGGGATGTGAATTCATATCGGAGGGCTCACCATGGGTAGCCCATCTTGTATGCCCTATCCCCAGGCATCCGTCCATGGTCTCCTTCTTCAGATGCTCTTCAAGTACAGAGAGCCTGCCTTTATACTTCCTTACCTCTATGCTTTCCTTCGTATATACCGCCACTCCGGCAGAATCATAGCCCCTGTATTCAAGCTTATGCAGCCCTTCCATCAAAATGGGCACTGCGTTTTTATCTCCTATGTAACCGACGATACCGCACATATATAAAATCCCCTCTCAAATATGGCATTTAACTCATTTTTTCCTCTATAAGCTTAGCCAGAGCTGCAGCATCTTCCTTTATTTCCGCCTCGTTTGCTCCCTCCAGCATAACCCGAACCAAGGGCTCTGTACCGGAAGGCCTTATAAGCACTCTTCCCCTGCCCTTGAGCTTTTTCTCCAGGCTTGCTATCATTTGAGCGATGTCTTCATCCTTCATATACTTATCTTTGTTCTCATTCTTCACCTTTGCGTTTATCAGAACCTGGGGCAGTTCTTTCATAATGGAAGCAAGGTCGGACAGCTTCTTGCCCGTTTCCTTCACAACGGCCAGCAGCTGCAGGGCAGTCAAAAGCCCGTCTCCGGTAGTATTATGATCAAGGAATATTATATGCCCGGACTGTTCGCCGCCAATGCTGTAACCCATTGAAACCATCTCTTCAAGAACATACCTGTCCCCTACCTTAGTCTTTACAAGATTGCACTTCTCCCGCTTCATAGCTATATCAAGGCCCATGTTGCTCATGACAGTAGCAACTACCGTGTCTTTCTTCAGCATGCCCTTTCCTTTTAAATGTCTGGCAAATATGGCAAGCATGTGATCTCCGTTAACAATATTTCCTCTGTTGTCCACTGCAATAAGTCTGTCAGCATCTCCGTCAAAGGCCAGCCCTATATGGGCTCCGGATTCCACAACCAGCTTCTGCAGGCCTTCAGGGTGTGTTGAGCCGCATTTTACGTTTATGTTCGTTCCATCGGGCTTGTTGTTAATGACCACTATCTCCGCACCAAGATCCGCAAGTACCGAAGGCGCCGCTATATATGAAGCACCGTTTGCGCAGTCAACTGCTATCTTTAATCCTCTCAGGTTGACATCAATGGTCTTTTTGAGAAAATCAACATACCCGTGTACAGCGTTATCTACCTCAACCTTCTTGCCAATTTCCGCCCCTGTGGGATTTGCTATACCGTTTTCCGGATTCAGCATCAGGCTTTCTATCCTGTCCTCCAATTCGTCCGACAGCTTATATCCTTCACCGTTGAAAAACTTTATTCCGTTATATTCAAAGGGATTATGTGAAGCCGAAATCACGACTCCCGCATCCAAGCCCATATGCCTCGTAAGGTATGCCACTGCAGGTGTAGGCAAAACTCCCAGGGACACAGCTTCTGCTCCCATTGAGCATATACCTGCAATAAGAGCGGCTTCAAGCATGTCACCGGAGATTCTGGTATCCTTTCCTACAGCAATCCTGGGTTTTTTGTGGGTTTCTTCAGTCAATACATATGCACCTATTCTTCCAAGATTGAACGCTAAATCAGGACTCAACTCCTTGTTGGCAATTCCTCTTACTCCGTCGGTTCCAAACATGCGACCCATTATAAGACCCCTTTCTCAACAGTGAAGGCCATTTTCACTGGTGATATGATTTTTTTTGGATATAGTAATATTATCACACTCATATATTTTGTTCAAACCATTACATATTTTCGGGTGTTTCTATTCCTGCAAGACTCAGCCCTGTCTGAATCACTATTCCGACTGCTTTGGTAAGCTGCAGTCTTGCATTCTTGACATTTTCGTCAGCATTCAGTATGGGATGCGTGTTGTAAAATTTGTTATAGGCCTTGGCTATCTCCGTTACATGACGGACAACTACAAAGGGCTCATACCTTTCCACTGCTTCCTTTACCGAATCCTTGAAGGCTCCCAGAAGCTTGACCAGCTGGAATTCATCCTCTGTGGAAAGATAGCTCAGGTCCGCCGTATCGGGTACATATCCCGCCTTCTGCAATATGCTTCTGCCTCTTACATAGGTATACTGAACATATGGACCGGAATCCCCGTCAAAGTTCAATGCATCTTCCCATGTAAACACAACATCCTTTTCCCGGTTATTCTTAAGGAAGGTATAAAGAAGAGCCCCCATACCGACCTTCCTTGCAACCTCTTCCTTGTTCTCCAGGTTCGGATTTTTATGCTCTATTACTTCCATAGTCTTATGTACAGCTTCATTCATTACATCCTTTGCAAAAACAACGTCGCCCTTCCGGGTTGAAAGCTTCTTGTCTGCAAACTTTACAAGGCCGTGGCCGATGTGTACGCAGTCCTTTGACCACTCAAAGCCCATAAGCCCCAGGGTGCTGAAAATCTGATTGAAATGCAGGGACTGTGTTCCTCCCACCACATAGATGTTCTTATGGAAATCGTAGGTCCTTTTCCTGTATATGGCTGCGGCCAGGTCCCTGGTGGCATAAATCGTGGCGCCGTCGGACTTAAGTATCATTATCGGAGGTATGTTGAACTGTTCAAGGTCAACTATTTTTGCTCCGTTGCTGTCCTTAAGCAGTTTCTTATCACGAAGCATTTGGACAACCTCATCCATCTTGTCGCTGTAGAAGCTTTCTCCGGCATATGAATCAAACTCCACATTCAGCATCTCATAAATCTCGCTGAATTCCCTAAGGCTCAGGTCCTTGAACCTTTGCCACAGCACAGTTACTTCGGGATCTCCGTCTTCAAGCTTTTTGAAGTATGCTCTGGCCTCATCTTCAAGAGCCGGATCCTTTTCAGCCTCTTCATGGAATTTGACATATATCCGGAAAAGCTCACTTATGGGTTCCTTCTCAAGAGCTTCTTCATTTATCCATCTCTTATATGCGGATATAAGCTTCCCGAACTGGGTTCCCCAGTCCCCAAGATGGTTGATTCTGATCGTATTGTAGCCTGAGTGCCTGAAAACCTTTTCAAGGGCACTGCCGAGTATTGTATTGAACAGGTGTCCTACATGGAAGGGCTTTGCAACATTTACTGATGAAAATTCAACTATTACATTCTTATCCTTACCTTCCTCAGAGCTTCCGAATTTCTCTCCCTTCTCAAGAATCTCCTGTATAATATGCTTTATGTATTCCTTCTTATTAATGAAAAAATTCACATATCCCCCTACTGCTTCCGCCCTTTCAACTATGCTGTCAGCCTGCACCTTTCCCGAAATCTCGGCGGCAATCATATTCGGTGATTTTCTCATCACTCTTGCCAGCTGAAAACAAGGAAAAGCATAGTCCCCCATATTGGTCTGGGGCGGGATCTCAATAAGCTCCATGACCTTGTCAAATTCCATATCAACTAATGCGTTTATTCTTTTTGCAATTTCCACTTTGAAATCCATGTATATCCCTCCGATTAGTTTTATTATATATAAAATATCGAAAATTAAACCCCGTCTCAATCAAGAGACGGAGTTACCGCGCTACCACTCTATTCGGCTTTGCCTCTTGCCATGCACCCTTGGCAATAGCCCCAACACCTTTACCGCAGGTATACGTCATTGATACTTTATAATATATTTTATTCAATTATGCGGAAATAGTCAATAACAAGAAAAAATCCATCCCGAAAGGAGGATGGAAGATGGAGGTTTTTTATTTTCGGGATGGATTTAATTAGGTTATTTTATGCAAGCTGCCCCTCTTAAAAGTGCTTCTTTATTCAGCGGTATAACGCTGGCTTTTTTACCTGCAAAAATGTGTGTGATGATATTCATTATTGAATCGAAGGATGCTGCACCTGATGCCTGGAGATATGCTCCCAGCATTACTATGTTTGCAACCTTGTCTGTTCCCAATTCATTTGCTATATCATTTGCAGGCACGTAGTAAACCTTTATATCATCTCTTGAAGCCTTCTTGTCTATTAAGGAACTGTTAACAAAAAGTGATCCCCCGGGTATTACATCTTGTTCAAACTTATCCAGCGAAGGCCTGTTCATTACTATAGCTGCAGTAGCTTCAGTAACTATCGGAGCCCCTATAGGCTCATCAGATACTATTACGCTGCAGTTTGCAGTACCTCCGCGCATTTCAGGACCATATGAGGGTAGCCATGACACATTCTTTCCTTCTTCCATGGCTGCCTCAACAAGTATTTTACCCATAGCCATGACGCCTTGTCCGCCAAAGCCTGCCATTATAATTTCATGTGCCATTATTTCACCTCCTCAATATTTTTGAAGTTTCCGAGAGGATAATATGGTATCATATTCTCCTGGAGCCACTTCAATGCTTCAATAGGAGTTTTACCCCAGTTTGTCGGGCAGGTGGACAGCACTTCAATAAGTGTGAAACCTTTGCCTTCCATCTGAAGCTGGAAAGCCTTCTTTATAGCTTTCTTTGCCTGGATAATATGCTTTACGTCATGTACGGATACTCTTTCTACAAATGCAGTCTTAGGAATGGTTGCAAGCATTTCGCTTACCCTTAAAGGCATACCTGCATGGTTCTCGTCCCTTCCATAAGGAGCTGTGGTTGCCTTCTGTCCTACAAGAGTCGTAGGAGCCATCTGACCGCCTGTCATTCCATATATGGCATTGTTTACAAATATTGTGGTTATCTTTTCGCCTCTCATTGCCGCATGGACTACCTCAGCAGTACCTATTGACGCCAGATCGCCGTCTCCCTGGTAAGTAAATACTGCAGAATTCGGGTTAACTCTCTTTATGCCTGTTGCAGCAGCCGGAGCTCTTCCATGAGCTGCTTCCTGCATATCGCAGTTAAAATAATCATATGCAAATACAGCACATCCGACAGGAGCAACACCAATGGCATTATCTATAAGATTGAGCTCATCAAGTGATTCAGCCACCAGCCTGTGTATTATCCCATGAGTGCAGCCGGGACAATAATGGAAGGGCTTTTCTGCAAGTCCTCTGGTTTTTTCAAATACAACTGCCATTATTTTGCACCCCCTAATATCTTCTTGGCTTCTTCGGCAACAGCCTTGGGAGTTGGGAACATACCGCCCGTTCTTCCATAGAAGTATACAGGTTTCTTTCCGTTTACGGACAGCTTCACATCTTCAACCATCTGTCCCATGCTCATTTCTACCGACATGAAAGCTTTTACGCCGGCCTGTTCTGCTGCTTTTTCAAAGGATTTAGCCGGGAATGGCCAAAGGGTTATCGGTCTTATAAGTCCTGCTTTTATTCCTTCTTTAGCAAGTGAATTTATAGCATTCTTAACTATTCTTGCTATTGTTCCATAAGCAGCGAATACTATCTCTGCGCCTTCAAGGTTATACTCCTCAACTTTGATTTCGTTCTTTTCTATTTCCGCATATTTTTCAAACAGATGGAAATTATGCTTTTCGCAATCTGCCGGATCTATGAAAAGAGAATTGATAACATTAGGCTTTCTCTTGCCCTTGGTACCCACTGTTGCCCAAGTCTTTTCAGGCAGGCTTCTCTTTTTTACTTCAGTGAATTCCACCGGCTCCATCATCTGTCCTATCATACCGTCTCCAAGAACCATTACCGGATTTCTGTACTGGTCGGCTATATCAAAAGCCTCCTGAACAAGGTCAACTGCTTCCTGAACTGATGCCGGTGCAAGTACTACCAGTCTGTAGTCCCCGTGTCCGCCGCCCTTGCAAGCCTGGAAATAGTCTGACTGTGCTGGTTGTATTCCTCCTAACCCTGGGCCCCCTCTTACCATATTTACTATTACACAGGGCAGTTCAGCTCCTGCAATATAAGTTATACCTTCCTGCTTCAAGCTTATTCCCGGGCTGGATGAGGATGTCATTACCCTTGCTCCCGAACCTGCTGCTCCGTAAACCATATTGATAGCAGCTATCTCTGATTCTGCCTGAAGGAAGCATCCGTCAACCTGCGGCATTTTCATAGCCATGTACTCGGGTATTTCATTCTGTGGTGTAATCGGATAGCCGAAGAAAAATCTGCAGCCTGCTTTAATCGCCGCTTCAGCTACAGCTTCGTTGCCCTTCCATAATTCCTTAGCCATTAAGCTTTTACCTCCCTTTTTATCTTTCTACTTTTATTACAACGTCAGGACACATTCTTGCACAAGAAGCACATCCCGTACATTTGTCCATTTCCTTAACTGTCGCCGGATGATAACCCTTGATATTAATTCTTTCCTTATCCATAACAACAATTTTGACAGGACATGCTGTGGTGCAGAGCTCACAACCCTTGCATCTGTTCTCATCGAAAGTCACCTTAGCCATTACTTAACCTCCTTACTAATTTTTTTGTTAGCAATAATGTTGATTTAATTAGTCCTCCCAAGGCTTTTTCATATATATATTTATTGGCAATACATCACCGCTGAGTCCTGAAGGCAGCACATCAACGAACTTCTTTTCAACAACCACATACTTGATGGGCAGCCCAAGAATCTTGGATACATCTTCGCAAAGCTTCTGACCCTTCATTATATCCTCTACAGTGGTATTGCCGCAGAGATGAGTATTATTAACCAGTGCAGTAACCTTCTGCATGGAGCCGTGTTCAATGGACCTTAAATAGCTTATTGCCCCATCCACCGTACTGGTCTGATGCCTATTGGCATTCAGCACAAAAAACATATCGTAAGGCTCCTTGTCAAAGTATTCGTGGTATCTTCCCAGAGCCCTGGCTCCGACTTTGTCTCCCCCGACATCCAATACAACCTCATAAGAGGTATCCTGTAAAACAGAATATATTTCCGGTGAAAGAGCAGGCAAGTCTCCGGATATGCCTTTTATTGAAGAAGATACAACCCTTATGCCCTTTTCAACCAGCTGCGGTTCTCTTTCCCTTGACCGGAAGTATGGATTCACTATGTCCAAATCAACTATTGCAGTCTTCTTCCCCGCATCTGCAAGAGCAAATGCATAATTCACAGCAAACTCGGTTTTTCCGCTTCCATAGTGGCCTGTGATTATTCTTACTCTTCTATCATTAAACATTTAATCATCCCTATCAGGCTGTGCAGCCTATTTATATTCCCTTGCATCTTCTTCCTCACGCAGTACCCTGAGCCCGCCTTCGGCAAGGGCTATCATTTCATCCTCGCCTGGATATATCCTCACATCTCCGATGAACTCTACCCTTTCTTTTATCCATCCTGTAAGATGCTTATCGTAGGCAAGGCCTCCTGTCAGGCAGACGGCATCTACTTTCCCTTCAAGCACTGCGGCGCAGGCACCTATCTCCTTTGCCACCTGGTATGCCATTGCCTTGTACACAAGCTCTGCTTTCTTGTTGCCCTCTTCTATCATTCTTACAACTTCTCTGCCGTCGTTGGTTCCAAGATATGCAACAAGCCCGCCTTTTCCTGTGATTTTCTTCTTAATTTCATCCAATGTATATTTACCTGAGTAACAGAGCTTTATGAGACCGTCGATAGGCAAGCCTCCTGCTCTTTCAGGAGAAAATGGGCCCTCACCGTCAAGAGCATTGTTTACATCCACCACTCTGCCTTTTCTGTGTGCGCCGACTGATATTCCGCCTCCCAAATGGGCTATTATCAGATTCAAATCCTCGTACTTTCTGTTAAGATCTGCAGCTGCCCTTCTGCCTACGGCTTTCTGGTTCAGTGCATGCAGTAAGCTGATTCTCTCAATTTCCGGCATTCCTGAAATTCTTGCTATTTCATCCATTTCGTCCACCACAACCGGGTCTACGATAAATGCCGGTATACCAAGCTGGGAAGCAATTTCATGTGCAATTATCGCACCAAGGTTTGATGCATGGTGTCCCATCGGCCTATGCCTCAGGTCATCCAGCATTTTTGAGTTTACCCTGTAGGTACCGCTTTCCAGGGGCTTTAAGAGCCCGCCTCGTCCTACAACTGCGCTTAGCTTTGTAATATTTATTCCGTTGGCATTCAATGTATCAAGTATGACATTCTTTCTGAATTCATATTGTTCAATAATTGTTCCGAAGGGGGCAAGCTCCTCGTTGGAGTGTCGGAGAGTCTCCTCCAGAACAGGCTTCTCGTTATCAAAAATAGCAATCTTCGTTGAGGTAGAACCCGGATTAATGATCAGCAACCTGTATATCTCCTGCATTATAAAACAACCTCCTAAATTTGCTGAACGCATTCAATGCATCCGCTGCTCGTATCTTGTATCTACTTTCCTGCCATAAGTACTGCTATGGCAATGGAATTCAGCTTGGCTTCGTCCGAATCGGCACGGGAAGTCATTACCACAGGAGCCTTTGCCCCTACTAACACTCCGGCAACCTTTGATCCCGCATAATATACCATTGATTTGTACAAAACATTTCCCACTTCTATAAAAGGTACCAGCAGGACATCCGCCAGTCCTGCAACAGGATGGGTTACCCCTTTATGCCTGGCTGCCTCTACGGATATTGCATTATCGAGTGCAAAGGGGCCCCCGACAACGCAGCCTTTCAGTTCTCCCGATTCATTCATTTTTACCAGCTCTGCCGCATCAAGAGTAGCCTGCATTTTGGGATTTACCTTCTCCACGGCAGCCAGCACCGCAACTTTGGGATTGTAATTACCCAAGGCGTTGGCCACCTGTACGACATTTTCAATTATCTGCTTCTTCTGAATCAAATTAGGAGCCAATATCATTGCCGGGTCTGTAACATAGAAAAGTCTGTCATATCCCGGAACTTCAAACACTGCAACATGAGAAAGAACATTACCCGTTCTAAGTCCTATGTTTTCATCCAAAACCGCTTTCAGCACTATAGCCGTATCAACTATGCCCTTCATGACAATGTGTGCCTTGCCGCCTGAAACCATTTCAACCGCTTTTCTGCTGGCCTCATTCTTATCCTTTATGTCAATTATTTCATATGTGCCGATATCAATGCCGCATTCCTCAGAGGCCTTAATGATCTCTTCCCTGTCTCCTATAAGTATGGCTTCTGCAATACCAAGCTTTTTTGCAGCATTTACAGCACTTAATACCTCCGGATCCTGAGCTACTGCAACAGCAATGGTTTTGGGCCCTTTTGCCTTTGCAGTCTCAATAATTTCCTTAAAGGTCTTAATCATTTATTTCACCTCTTCCTCATATATCTTTGCGTTCTCCACACCCTTGAGTACTCGCAAAGTACCTTCAGCCAGTGCCTGCATTTCGTCCTCTCCCGGATATACCAGGACTGGCGCTATAAATTCCACTCTCCTGGCTATTTTCTTACACAACAGGTCTGAATGTGCAAGGCCGCCGGTAAGTATTACAGCATCAAGCTTCCCGTTAATTACCGTGGCCATGGCGCCTATCTCCTTGGCAATCTGATATGCCATGGCATCAAAAATGAGGGCTGCCTTCTGGTCTCCGGCCTCAATCATCTTGACTACTTCTCTTGCATCATTGGTGCCCAGATATCCCACAAATCCTGCTTTGCCTATAGCCTTTCTCTTCATTTCTGCCCGTGTGTATTTCCCTGAAAAACACATTCTTACTACATCACCAACAGGAAGTCCCCCTGCCCTTTCCGGGGAAAAGGGGCCTGCATCGTTTGCACCGTTTACGTCAACTATCTTCCCTTTCCTGACGGGTGAAACGGATATCCCTCCGCCAAGATGCGCAATGACAAAATCAACGTCAGTGAATTCCTTCCCCATATCCTTTGCAGCTCTTCTGCCGACGGCTTTTATATTCAGAGCATGTACCAGAGCCGGCCTCTCGAGTTCAGGCATTCCTGAAATCCTCGCAATATCATCCATCTCATCGGTAGCTACCGGATCGACAATATAAGCGGGAATACCTTCAGAATCTGCGATACCCTTGGCAATTATCGCCCCAAGGTTTGATGCGTGTTCACCCTGAACAGCATTTCGCAGATCATTTATAATTCCATCGGTAACGATGTAAGTGCCGCCGGGCATCGGTTTCAGCAAACCGCCTCTTCCAACCACCGCTGCCAGACTGCCTGTGCTGACGTCCGATTCCTTCAGCCAATCAAGTATCATTTTTTGTCTGTACTCATACTGGTCGGTAATTTTCTCATACTTGGACACTTCTTCTGCAGAATGGCTGAGATTTTTTTGGAGTATATTCTTCTCGCCTTTGAAAATTGCCACCTTTGTCGAAGTGGATCCGGGGTTTATTGCCAATATGTATTCTCTTGACACAGATTCACCGCTCCTCACATGTTTTCTTGCTTATATAAGTTTCAATTTATATTTATGCAAATAGTATGCCATAAAAGATGTCAATATATATAAAAACCTGTCGCTTAGTTTATGTCAACTAATAGACAGGTTAAAAAATGTTCGTAATGCTTATACTTTTTTTTGAAAAAATTTTCATGCATTGAGGATTCCGATCTATGTATTACAGAAAAAATCCAATATTTGAATAAAAATGCATGCAAATATTTGCAAAATAATAATCGTTTTGCAAATATTTGCATGCATATCACTCAAGACCGTACCTTTCAAGCTTGTAATACAGGCTTCTTAAAGATATATTCAAATGCTTTGCCGCTTTTGTCTTATTATTGCCGCATTCCTTCATAACCTTTGCTATATGCTCTTTTTCAGCTTTCTCCACTACACTGTCCAAAGTCATGGATATGCTTCCCCGGCTTTCCACACGGACATCAGGATTGTCCCCGGCATCCAAAAACCCTTCAAGCTTAGGCAAGTGGTTTTCCTGTATCACCGTATCGCTTGCCCTCATATTGATAATTGCACGTCCGATAAAGTTATCCAGTTCTCTGACGTTTCCGGGCCAGTTATACTCCTTCAGCTTGTTGATGGCTTGCTGCGTTATGTCGCGAACGTTGCGCCCGTATTGCTGATTAAACTTCTTTATGAAGAAAATTGATAAATCATAAATATCACCTTTGCGCAGCCTTAACGGAGGAATCGTTATCGGCAGCACATTCAGCCTGTAATAAAGGTCCGCCCTGAACCTGCCGCTTTCAATGGCTGCCTCCAGATCCGCATTTGTTGCCGCGATTATCCTTACGTCAATACTTATCGATTTTGTGCCTCCTACCCTTACAATCTCCTTTTCCTGCAGCACTCTAAGAAGCTTGGTCTGGGTGCTGTGAGGTATCTCCCCTATCTCATCAAGAAATATAGTACCTCCTGCAGCTTCTTCAAAAAGACCCTTTTTTCCGCCTTTTTTCGCTCCGGTAAAAGCTCCTTCTTCATATCCGAACAGCTCTGATTCCAACAGAGTTTCGGGAATAGCCGAGCAGTTTACCTTTATGAATTTTCTGAACTTCCTTTCACTTTTATTATGTATGGCATGGGCAAATATCTCTTTGCCGGTGCCGCTTTCTCCCCTGAGCAAAACAGTTATCGGAATCTCCGCAGCCTTCTTTGCTTTGTCAATGGCAGACAGAAGCAGCGGATCGCTTCCTATTATATCCTCAAATGTATATTTAGCCTCCAGGCTTCTTATTATATTCTTGGCATTTTTCAATTCATTGGAAAGCTTTGTTATCTCCGATATATCATGAATAACCCCAACACTGCCTCTCAGCTCTCCATCAACAATAATAGGAGCAGCGTTCACCAGTACTTCCTTACGTGCAGGCCCAACCTTCATTAAAGCACCCTTTATGGGCTTTCTGGTCTTAAGTACCTGCATATGAATGCTTTCGCCCTCTGCAATATCAACAGTAGCAGGCTTTCCTATGACATCCTTTTCAGACAGTCCGGTTATTTTGATATAGGCAGGATTTATCATTACTCCAAGCCCATTCTGGTCTACAACGGATATGGCATCCTGTGTGGCATTAATAATTGCCTCCAGCAAGCTGTGCACTTCATTCAGGTTCGTTATCTCCTCCGCAAGCTTAATAATCTCGGTGATATCCCTGAATACAGCAACTGCCCCGATTATCCTCCCCTTTTTGTCCTTCACCGGCATCCTGTTGGTTATGATTTTTATATTCCCCAGATCCTGCTGGCGGTTCAGCTCAGACTCACCTGTTTTCAATATATATGGAAGCCTTGTATCTTTTATTACATCAGCCACATATTTCCCCATTGCATCCTTTGTTTCTGTTCCCGTGAGCCTTTCCGCAGCTTTGTTAAAAAGTGTTATTATACCGTCGGTATCAACACCAATCATAGCGTCATGAGTAGAGTTAAGTATAAGCTCTATATCTTTTTTCATATGGTACCTCACGTTTATCTATTTTATCGGTTTATAAGCTTGTATTATTTTTTCCGCTGCCTTTATTCCATCCACTGCCGCACTTACGATTCCACCTGCGTAGCCTGCGCCCTCTCCTATGGGGTAGAGGTTTTCCACAGATTCGCTCTCCATGTTTTCCTTCCTTACGATTCTTACAGGTGCGGAGGTTCTCGTTTCAACTCCTGTCATTACCGCATCACTGCATGCAAAACCCTTTATCTTCCTGTCAAAATCTCTGAGAGCTTCCTTCATGGAGAGAGTTATATATTCAGGCAGGCACATATGCAAGTCACAAGGTCTGACTCCCGGCTCGTAGCTGGGCTTGACCCTGCCTGCTGCCCGGGAAGCTTTTCCTTTCATAAAATCTTCTGCCAGCTGTACCGGTGCATGGAAGTTTCCGCCTCCCAGCTTATATGCCTTTCCTTCCCATATTCTTTGAAATTCCACTCCCGATAAGGGATGGCTGTCTCTAAAATCATCGGGAGATACCGATACCACAAGTGCGCTGTTCGCATTCTCCCTGTCCCTTTTGTACTCGCTCATGCCGTTGGTAACAAGCATCCCTTGCTCCGATGCGGCAGCCACTACCTGCCCTCCCGGGCACATGCAGAAGCTGTAGACAGCCCTTCCGGTTGAACTGCTTCTGGTTGTAAGCAGGTAATCCGCCGCCCCAAGCCTCGGATGCCCTGCGAAGCTGCCGTATTGTGCCTCGTCTATCATACTTTGCAGATGTTCTATCCTCACACCTATAGAGAAGGGCTTGGGTATTATTCGCACACCTCTTTCAAGAAGCATGCTGTATGTGTCCCTTGCGCTGTGTCCCAGAGCCGCTATTATTACATTTGATTCTATTGCGGACTTCCCGTTTATTATTACAGCCTTAGCCCGGCCTTCTTCCACCAAAATATCGGTAACCTTGGAGAGAAACCTTACTTCCCCTCCCAGCTCCACTATCCTTTTTCTCATGTTTTTTATGACTGTTTTCAGTATATCAGTTCCTATATGGGGTTTGGCCTGGTACAGTATCTCCCTGGGAGCTCCCTCCTCCACAAAGGTATTCAGAACCTTGCCTATTCTTCTATCCTTGATTCTGGTGGTAAGCTTTCCGTCGGAAAAAGTGCCCGCCCCTCCTTCGCCGAACTGTATATTGGATTCCTCATCCAATACACCCTGCCTGAAAAATGTATTTACAGCTTCAGCCCTTTTATCCACGTCACTGCCTCTTTCAAGTATCAGCGGACTGTATCCGTGTTGTGCTAAAACTAAACCGGCAAACAATCCTGCCGGTCCGCTGCCTATTATTATCGGCCTGTTATTTATCGGCCTGCTGCCATATACAAGCTTGCCTTCTTCCTCATATTCCATCCTCTCATTGACCCTGACAACATCCTTTGCCCTGATGTACCGGGAGGGATTGATATTCTCATTAATTTCAGCCTCTGCAGAATATACCAATAATATATCCTTCTTGTTCCTTGCATCTACAGATCTTCTCAATATTCTAAGCTCAGATATATCCATTTCCCTGATCCTGAGCTTTTCCGCCACAAGAAACCTTACCATATCCGCATCATTATCAAAGGGAAAATCCCTGACAGGCTGCTTCAAGTTATTTATCTCCAAACGCAATTGATCATCTCCCTAGGGTTCCTGCAGCTGAGCTTTGTTTATCAGTACCGCTGCGGCTTGACGCGGAGATACCTCCAGAACCTCTATGCCTTGAGGCGCCTCCCATAATACATTCAGGACATTACTGCCCTCAACGGCACCCTTCAGGTCAACATAGTACTTGACAGTTCTTGGCGCGTCGGCAATCCGGCTTTCCGCCCCTCTTAAGGTTACCTTTATATC
>Ga0208695_1000477_pt1 | contig 43232 bp, 32 predicted proteins | sample AD_UKC111_MetaG_FD_184449 | JGI IMG/M metagenome (GOLD analysis project Ga0208695, IMG submission 184449) | Active sludge microbial communities of municipal wastewater-treating anaerobic digesters from Hong Kong - AD_UKC111_MetaG (SPAdes)... | ecosystem: Engineered > Bioreactor > Anaerobic >... | reverse complement strand
AAGAAGAAACCGATCACTTGAATTTACTGGTTGGTAATTTACTGGATATGTCCCGCATTGAGGCGGGAGCCTTACAGTTACAACGTCGCTGGAATTCGATCCTTGAAATTGTCCAGGGAACCCTTTCCAAAATGAAACCCCAGTTGGTGGATCACCAAATCCTGTTGGAATTTAGCGAGCCGCTTGCTCTCGTTCCCACAGATTACACTCTGATTGAGCAGGTTTTTATCAACCTGCTCAGTAACAGTGCCAAGTATGCCCCATGCGGTACAGAAATTAGAATTACCGGGTTCCAGGAGAATGACGTATTTCATGTCCAAGTAATTAACCACAGCCCACCTGTCCCAGGGGAACACCTGGAGCAAATATTTGAAAAATTTCACCGGGTTACAGATTCAGACCGAATAACCGGCACCGGGTTGGGGTTGTCCATCTGCAAGGGCATTATCGAGGCACATGGCGGTAAAATCTGGGCAGAAAATGGCAGGGATTGTTTTCTGTTTCACTTTACACTCCCCCTGGCAATGGATGGTGCTCTCCCTGATATTCCAAAGGAAGAAGGCGATGGAGAAAGATCCACTCATCCTGCTAATTGATGACGAACCTCAAATCCTGCGGGCATTAAAAACCATCCTGACAGGTAATCATTTTCGAGTCATAACAGCCCCCACGGGGGACCAAGGGCTGGCGCTTGCCGCGACCCAATCGCCCGATGTGATCATCCTTGATCTCACATTACCTGATATGGATGGCATCCGGGTATGTGAAGAAATTCGGGAATGGTCCCGCACACCAATTATTGTGCTTACGGTGCGGGATGGCGAAAGAGATAAAGTGTCCGCTTTGGATAAAGGTGCGGATGATTACCTGACCAAGCCTTTTGGAATCGAGGAATTACTCGCCCGCATCCGGGTGGCATTACGCCATGCCGAACAAACTGTTGGCAACCGGCAAAACATCATCAAGGCGGGACCGATTACCATTGACCTTGCAAAACGGATTGTACTTCGCTATGACGAAGAAATCCGACTAACAGCCACAGAATTTAAACTGCTGGCGTATCTCGCCGCCCATGCAGACAGGGTTCTGACTCACCAGGCAATTCTGACACATGTTTGGGGAAATGAATATTTTGATCGGGTTGAGTATTTACGGGTTTATATTGGGCAGCTGCGCAGGAAGATAGAAGGTAATCCTGATGAACCCAGGTTGCTTATCACTGAATCTGGCATTGGTTACAGGTTTCATACAATGGAATAGCATTTCCTTTTTTATTTTTTCTTTATAAATTCGCCGATTCTTTTGTGACCAATTTATCTCTGAAGAATATACTGTTTTGGTCAAGCGACAAAACAAATGGATTGTTACCACCACGCCATGAAACCAACGGCGCAAGAGTAACCAGAGAGAAAATTGGTTGCAAACAAATGAAATCAGAAGTGTTAAAAGGAACAGCTATTTTTGAGCCGGATATTCATCAGGCTCCCCCGAAAAGCTGGCGGAATTTATTAATCGGTCATCCCCTGCCTACTGCAGATGCTCCCAACCAGACTATTGGAAAACTGGTTGGGCTGGCGGTATTTGCCTCGGATGCACTATCTTCAACGGCATACGCCACTCAGGAAATCATGGTAATCCTGGCTGCCGCTGGAAGTGGCGCCTTGGGCAATGTCTTTCCAATTTCCCTTGCCATTGTGGCTTTGATCATTATTGTCAGCATATCCTATGAGCAAACCATTCATGCATATCCCGGTGGTGGTGGTGCCTATATCGTTGCCCGGGATAACCTGGGGGAACTGCCTGCCCAAACTGCCGGCGCTGCCCTGCTGACCGATTATATCCTCACGGTTGCAGTGTCCATCTCTTCAGGGATTGCACAAATTGCGTCTGCGTTTCCAGGATTGTATCCCTACCGCGTGGAAATTGCAGTTGGGATGGTGTTCCTGGTGATGCTGATCAACCTGCGGGGGGTCAAAGAATCTGGAATTACTTTTGCCATCCCCACCTATTTCTTTGTGGTGTCAATGTTTATTACCGTTGGCTGGGGTATCCTCCGCTTCATCACTGGGAATTTGGGTACAGTCACCAATCCCCCGGCAGAAACTTTTCCAGTCACGATCGGGGTGATAACCCCATTTCTTCTGCTCCATGCCTTTTCCTCCGGAACCTCTGCCATGACCGGCATTGAGGCAATATCGAACGGAATTACAGCATTTAAAGAACCGCGAAGTAAAAATGCGGGCATTACATTAATCTGGATGGCGGGTATCCTGTCCACTCTTTTTCTGGGAATTTCTTTCTTATCCGGTCAGATCAGGGCTGTTCCATCAGAAGCGGAAACGATCATTTCGCAACTTACCCGAACCATTTTCAATGGGCAGGGACCCATATACCTCGCAGTAATAGGTGGAACTACGGTAATCCTGATCATGGCTGCCAATACAGCTTTCGCCGATTTTCCCCGTCTGAGTGCGCTGCAGGCATACGATGGTTTTCTCCCCAAACAACTCACTTTTCGGGGAAGCCGCCTGGTGTACTCATGGGGGATCGTATCACTGGCAATTATTGCTTCGATAATGATCATTGTTTTTCAGGCGAGTGTAACCCGCCTGATCCCCTTGTATGCGATCGGTGTGTTCATGTCCTTTACCCTGTCACAAACAGGGATGGCTCGCCGGTGGTGGAAATCCGGTCACCTGCAACCTGGAGAGCAAGTAGTGGAACCAGGATCCATCGTTACACACGACCATCGGTGGAAACTCAAGATGGTCATTAATGGTTTTGGCGCCATTTGTACTCTGGTAGTGATGATCGTATTTGCCATCACAAAATTTAAAGATGGTGCGTGGGTGATTGTGATATTAATTCCAACTCTGGTATTTGGGTTTTCAACCATTCACCGCCATTACACTCGCCTGGCACGAAAACTTTCCCTGGAACATTATGCCTCTCCCGCCCACATCTCACGCAACCGTGTTATTGTCCTCGTAGCCGGGGTTCATCGAGGGTCACTGGCTGCTTTAACCTTTGCCAGAACCATTTCGGCGGATGTAACCGCAGTGCACGTATCCGTCAATCCACAGGAGTCGCAAAAAGTTCGGGATAAGTGGAGCATGTTTGGGGAAGGTGTCCGCCTGGTTGTTCTGGATTCCCCCTACCGGTTATTAATTGAACCAATGATGGATTACATCCAGATGTTGATTTCCCGCCGTACTCCAAATGAGATCATCACCATTGTTGTGCCATTGTTTGTGCCATCCCATTGGTGGGAAAACCTGCTTCATAACCAGACCGCGCTGTTATTACGGTTTGCATTGCTGTTCAAGCCCGGTATTGTGATTGTGGAAGTTCCTTATCAGGTTTAATATTTCATTCCAGGAAATTTCCCATTCCTGGTGCTTCAACCCCCTGCCGATCGAACTGGCAGGGGGGTTATCATGGCAAACCTTCAAAATTATAAAAGTGCAGCCCGCCGGGGTGAGGGGGGCACCCAGACAGACTGCAACATTATTTTATCAAAGATTTAAAATTTGGCAAGGATTTTGTTGCACTAGTTTCGGTATTTTTGCAACTAAATGTCATCTTCTCCTTAATATTTCCTCATTTTAGCCGCACACCATTGAACGATCTCCAAGTTTTTGGTATGCTATTCATAGCTTCTGATCGACCCGGTTTTTAGCCAAGCGGGGAATTTGTTGCGGTACTTGCAACATATCAATGCTAGAATGTGTCATAGATCAAGGGAGGATGCATGTCAGCCCAAATATCACAAACGAAGGCAGAGCGGTTAATCCAGATTGAGGCATTACTTCTGGCACACCCGGAAGGATTGTCCCAGTCAGAGATTGCCAAACGGCTGGGAGTTCACCGATCAACCATCCTGCGCAACCTGGCATACATCAGCGCTCCCATCTACCAGGATGGCAACCGGTATTTTATTGACCGGGATGCATATCTGGTGAATGTTCGGTTCAGCCTGCACGAAGCGCTTGCCATTCATCTTGCTGCACGTCTGCTGGCAACCCGGATGAACCACCAGAATCCACATGGGGCTTCTGCGCTTCGTAAATTGGGGCTGGCATTGGAAAGCCTGGCACCCCGCATTTCTTCCCACCTGATGCAGTCAGCGGATATGATGGATGATCCCCAATGGCACTTTGATGCAATCTACCTGGAAGCATTGGAAAAAATCACCATTGCCTGGGCGGGGCAGCTTAAAGCAAATCTCTGGTACCGGGCAGATCAGTCTGCCGAAGAAAAAATCTATTTGTTTTCACCATACTTTATTGAGCCTTATGCCATTGGGCAATCTGCATACGTAATCGGGTATAGCGAACCTCAAAACGCTCTTCGGACCTATAAAATCGAACGGATTCAACGTGTGGAGGTTTTACGGGATCGCTACGAAATCCCTGATGATTTTCATCCCCGTAATCTCCTGTCAAATGCCTGGGGAATTTGGTATACCGAGGGAGATCCAGTGGAAGTGGTCTTAAAATTTACACCGCGTGTGGCAAGCCGGGTGGGGGAAACGCGGTGGCATCGCTCAGAGCAGGTGACCAGGATGGATGATGGCAGCCTGCTCTGGCGCGCGTGGATTGCCGAACCCCAGGAAATGATGCCCTGGATCCGTGGTTGGGGTGCGGAAGTGGAAGTCCTGTCGCCGGATACCTTACGACAGGCAATGGCAGAGGAAGCACTCCGTTTGATAAAGGTTTATAATCAAAATTAAAGGAATTGATTCGGTATCAAGAACATCCTTTTTATAACTCATGATGTTAAAATGCCGCAAAGGGTGGGAAAAATAAAATAGTATAATAACAGAATAAATCTTGGCATTCCCTCGTTGAGAAATTCTTCATGCCATATAAGAGAAAATACCTTGACCCCAGGATTGTTGATCAGTATAACGATCGACATTTTGGTGGTGTAGGTGGAAAATATGTTTTAGAGAGAGAGCTGGCAATCCTGAATCATCTCATGGGTAACATTCAATCAGGATTATTTCTGGATATCCCTTGTGGGACAGGAATTTATACAGATTACTATTCTAATAGGGGGTTTGGAGTATGTGGTGCAGACATATCCCGACAGATGATTCAAAACGCCAGACAATCAATTGGAGAAAATGATTTTGTTCTCTGTGATGCAGAACATACCCCCTTCACAAATGAATGTTTTGACATCGTTCTGATGCTTCGATTAAGCCAACATCTTCCATTATCTGTTTTAAAGAGAATATTATCAGAACTCAAGCGCGTCACAAAAAGGAACGGAACCGTATTATTTGACACGCGTTTATGGAGTCCTCGTACCAGTAAACCAGAATCGCTTGCCGGCATGCATGTTTATCATCCCAAACAAGTCAGTAAATTGATGGATGATGTTGGGTTAAATTTGGTTGGTTCAGAATCAGCATTTTTATTTTCGACTATTCTATATCGCAAATTTTCCTTACAGGTATTAAAATTGTTGGACACACTGGAAATCCTGTTCTCCAAATCCCTGTTATTGAAAACCTACTGGGCTTGTTGTCCATCACCCACTGAACCTGATCACTCCATTACTCAATGCCACCAACTGGCGAACAATCCTGACTGAATCTCACCATGGCAATAACTGAAAACGAGTGGATTATCAAACAAAGAAAGTATTACAATCCCCGTTCCTGGCAACTGGTACGAGAAGGTTATGCCTATCAGTATGCCCACCGCGCCCTACCCAGTCAAATCCATGGAGTAAGCATTGTCGTTCCAGAAAACACCCTCTTTTTCACCAAATCCGGGATTGAGATTCACTCCAGACGATATCAAGGTGAAATGCAGATGGTGGGATTGTATCGACCGGAAATGGCGGCACAAGCCATTCGCATGGGCGTCTATACATTACAGGCTCTATCAGCTGTGCAAATTGTTTCTAATCCATTTAAAATTTGGAGCTTGCTATACCAGCCAATAAGGACAATCAAGGTTTGGAGAAAAATCCAACAGGATCGACACGTATTCACCAACCAGCAAATCCAACGATTTATTTCCATTCTTCGCATACCTGCAAATCCAAGAAAAGTTAAAAAACTAACCCATGGGAACTTGCATGGCGGGAATATCCTGGTTGATTATTCGAACAATGAACTGGCGATTATCGATTTGGAAATGATGCACATTGGCAATCCAGTTGTTGACTTTGCCGCCTTGTGGGTCACTCATTATTTGGCTTCACCTCCACTGGCAGAACAATTCCTTGGGAACATGGAGGAAGTATTTCCAGAGTACTCGAAACCCGGTTTTATAATGGAAGCCTATCGGGAAATTATGATCGAGGCTTATTTAATGCTCCATAAAGCGCGCAGATCTGGGAACGTTAATTTTATCCATGAGTCGGAAAACCTCATCCATGAAATCCTGAATTGCCCTGACCCACTCCAATTTCTATCCTGCGCATCAAATCCCAAATAATTCTGAGCCGTATCGTCCTGATTTTTTCAGACCGATTAGTTTCTTGATCTGTCAAGGCAAATTTGCAGCCCTCGATGGGAGAACCACCGACATTAAAAAACGCGCCCGGGCAGCGCGTTTTTGTTTTTACCAGTCGGGGCGGGCGGATTTGAACCGCCGACCTCACGGTCCCGAACCGTGTGCTCTAGCCGGGCTGAGCCACGCCCCGAATGCCCTCAGATTATACCCCACCCATTTCAGATTTGGCAATACCAAAATCAATATTCGGTTTCGCGGCTCAATACCAGCAGCACCAGGTAAACAGTCCGTCCAACTTTGCGCAATTTTACCGGGTCAATGATGGCGGGTGTATCTTCCGGGGTGTGAACAAGCATATCCGAACCATCCCAGCTGACATATGCACTCAACGCTTGGCGTCCGCCAAACCCCGCCACACCGGGACGGTCTGCGTGGGGGTCACGCCCTGTATTCGTCAGGCGCACATTCAACCTGGATGCTGCCTGTTCAAACAACCGCACCAACCGGTAGCTTGTCCCCTGCCCCAACGCCAGGGCATTGCCAGAACCCGCGCCAACTCCACTTAACTCAATCACTGCTTCCGGCTCCAGCAGCGAAAGCCGGGATTCCGCATTCATCACGTTGGTCAAGCTCAAGCCTTCCCTGCGCTCGCCGCCCGCCCAGGCAACAAATACAATCGTTTTATCCGGCTGGTAGTTGGAAGCTTTCATCAACCGCGCCAATTCCAGCATCATCGCCACACCGCTGGCATTATCATTTGCGCCCGGGTAAAGCGTTCCATCCGGTCCAGTTCCCAATCCATCATAATAAGCAGTCACCAGGATCACCCGGTTATCCAAACCCTTTCCCTGTTCTTCGCCCTGCAAGGAGCCCGTACCAGGGATATAACCAATCACGTTGTAATATACTTCCGAAAGATCCTCTTCCAAGAATTCTTCCCTCAAGTGAACAGTGGCTCCCGCTTCTGTAAATCCAAATTGATCGTATGGGATTGAACTGCTGATTGCTTCCATTTGTTCAAGGCTGGAGCCTGCAGTTGCCAACAGGATATCTGCCATGCTTTCAGTAATGTAAAGCGTTGGGAAGGTATAGGGCGTCGTATACCGGGTATAGGTAAAGATATCCCTTGTATTCAAAAATTCATCATCTTCTTTGACAATTAACAAGCCCCCAGTTTGCCCACCAGTCTGAACAAACTTGATAAGAGGGAAATCTTTTTCGCGAACTATAAAAACAGATTTCTCAATTTCATCCCCATAAAAGAACAATTGTTTTGTTAACTTAACAGGCGCTTCTTCGCCAAGAACCAATCCACGAATATGAGCGGAAAAATCTCCAGTGGGTTGTCCCACAATATCTGTTGCACATTCAACAAAATCCTTGCGATATACAAATGATTGTTGAATATTCCCATTGGAATCCAGCATTTCCACAACCGGAACAGATGCCAGGTGGGCACGTGGAGCAGCAAGCTCCTGGATATAGGACTTGAGAGATCCGCCAGTTTGCAGACCGATCTCTTCCATCTGCTCTGCAATATATTCAGCCGCCAGCCTTGCGCCTTCTGTTCCAGTTTCGCGCCCCATGAATTCCGGGGATGCCAGTTTTTCAATGATTGCCTGCGTTTGTTTTTCCTCATAATTGAGTGCTTCGGCACGATACAAATCAACTGGTGCATTTGTGCGAACCAGGAAAAACAATCCAGCAACCAGCAGCGTCCCAATCAATATTGTGTAGCGGTTGATTAACCTTCCAAGGTTGATTCTGCCCTCATCCAGGAATCTTCGCAGCCCTTCGCCCAGGAGATTGAATGCCAGGATGGAAACAAAGAAAAAGACGCCCGGTGCCCATGCCAGCCAGGGGTAGGACCGCCACCACCCCTGAACATTGGCAAGCAACGCACCCCACTCCGGCACATCCGAGTAAGCGTAATAAGTTTCCGCCGAGATCTCCACCTTGAAACCGCCGCCCAGGAATATATTCAAATATCCTAGTTCTGCCAGCAGCATCAGAACGGCAGCCATTTCCAGCATTGAGGAGACCAGCAAGCTTTTCCACAGGTGTGGGAGCATATGTCGAAAAAGGATGGTGGAACTCCCCGCCCCCAGTGCCCGTGCAGCTTCAATATGCTGACTGGGCTTTTGAGATATCACCTCCGCCCGGACGGTTTGGGCAATTTCGCCCCACCCCACCAGGCAAATCGTCAATATAAACACACCCATTCCATGTTGAATGCCAATCCCCAGGATCAGAATCATGGCAAACAGGGTCACTGGAAAGGCAGCCCACACCGAGATCAATCCCTGGATCGTGCGATCCATCCAGCTGTTCTGCCACCAACCCGCAATCATTCCCAACACAGTTCCCAGGAACACTCTTGCCAGCATGCCAAAAATCGCCATGACCAATGTCTGCCGGGCGCCCCACAGGACAAGCGCCTGCATATCCCTGCCAACCAGGTCTGAGCCCCAAGGGAATACACTGGATGGTTTGAATGGCGGACCCTGGACAACGTCCTCAATGATCATGATGCCATTGGTTACATATGGGTTGGCAGCAGCCATGTGTTTCCCAAATACAACCAGGATGATCAATCCCAACACAAGCAGGAACCCTGCCAGTAGCGGAATGTTTCGGAGACTCGTCCGGGCTGCGCGCCAGACGGATGGTTTACTTGTGGGGTCTCTTTGCTCGCGTCGAAGGAATACAGGCTGGGTGGATGCGCGTCTCCTGGAAATCTGCTTTGGTTTACCTGCCAGGAGAGCCAATAAATTTTTAATGCCAGCCTTCAGGTCCTGCCAGACTATCTTGATCTCCTCCAGGAAGGATCCCCATTCACTTGATAACCCTGCTTCCTCCCAATCCTCCACCTGGCGGCTACCCCGGCGCAGGCGTGGATCAATGCGCCGGTAAAGTAATTCCAGCACTAGATTGATCACCAGGAAGAACAAGCCCAAAGCCAGGATCAAATCTGTTACAAAGACTGCCTGATTGGATTGAATTGCCTTTAATAAATTCCACCCCAATCCCCGCCAGTTGAAAAATCCCTCAATAATTGGCAGACTGGCAAGCGAAAAACGCAACGATGTTCCCAGCGTGGTCAGGATGGGAATCAGGGCATTGCGAAATGCGTGACGGAGAATCACCAATTTTCCAGGAATGCCACGTGCCCGGGCAGCCCGGATATATTCCTGCTGCAGGATATCCGTCAGAGTGGTGTAGGTCACCTGCATCACCTGTGCCATTGGGCGGGCAGCCAGAACCAGTGCAGGTAAAATGATCCTGGCATCCCAACCGAAGCCTGCGGAAGGGAGGAGTGCTTTTTTCAATCCCAGCGCGTGGTACAACCAGATGTTGATCACCCAGAAGAGCATTGCCAGCAGAAAGCTGGGAGTGGAAATCCCAAGAGTGGAGGCAACCACCAGCAGGCTGCTTCCTCCCTTTCGGTAGCGAAGTGCTGCAATGGTACCAAACAAAATACCCAGCAGTGCTGCAATCGTCAACGCCGCCAGTAGTAACCCGGCGCTGTTAATGAATAATTCTTTCACAACATCAAAGGCTGGAACCTGCGCCTTTTGCCAAAGATAGGTCGGCGGATGCTTGAAAAAGTAATTCCACAATTGAACCGCAGTATCCCACAATGCCGGAAAAAAATGAAACGGTTTGTGAGCCCGCCCCAAGTCTGCCATGTTTAAGCCAAACAAGGTCAGGAAAGCAATCGCAAACAAAACAAATGCTCCCCGGATGACCTGCCGGAGAAAAGTGATCAAAACGCCCCCCCGTTGGCTGGATGGCATGGATGAAAGTGTCATGGGCTTTAACCGGATTTATTTGATGAAGGCTCGGGTAACTCTTGGAAACAGCGAACTTTATTATACAACCGTTCCAGGCTAAATTTCCGATTTATGTCGACTCCGGAGATTCTGCGGTACAATATTTTTCCTGTACAATCCTGGAACTGGATTTTGCCATGGCATCAGATTATTCTGTCGAACAACCTATCGAATCGGAACCACTATCACAATTTCAACCCATCCGTCTTCAAAACAAGCCCAAACGGAAAGGGATTGGGTGTGGAATGCTTGCCATCCTGATATTATTGGGAATGCTGGCAGCATATTTCTTCACCCCATTTCGGACCAATTTCCTCCTGCTGGGTGTGGACCGTTCACCAGAAAATACCGATGTCGGCAGAACCGATACCATCATCTTGACCGGGATCCAACCTTTGCGAGCCAGGGTGACCATGCTCTCCATTCCCCGCGACCTGTGGATTTCCATTCCGGGGGTCGGGGAAAACAGGATCAACACCGTTCATTTTTTTGCCGAAGCCAACGACCCCGGCAGCGGACCGGAAGCCGTGCTGGACGTTATGGAGCAGCAATTTGGAATCGCCGTTCGGTATTATGCCCGTATCCAGCTGAATGGCTTTCCCCAATTGATTGATGCCATGGGGGGAGTGGATATCACCCTCAACGAGCCGAATGGGATTTACGCTGCCGGCACCCATCACCTGAACGGCGAAGAAGCCCTGGCGTTTGTTCGAAACCGTAGTGGTGCTGATGATTTTTTTCGCATGGCAAATGCCCAGTTAATGCTGATGGCTCTTGAACGAAAAATGGTATCCCCCAGAGGCTGGGTTCACATCCCGGCTGTCATCAAAGCATCCAGTCAATTTTTGGATACCAATATTCCTGCCTGGCTGCTGCCCCGGCTTGGGCTGGCAATCCTGCGCGCCGGGATCGGTGGAATCGATAACCGCACCCTGCCCAGGGAAATGGTCACATCTCACACCACTTCTGGGGGTGCACAGGTGCTGCTGCCCGATTGGAACCAGATTTTACCGCTGGTGGATCAATTATTTGGTCCATGATCATTCCCGGCAAATACCCGGAAGGCTGGCGTGACACTTGCAACCCTTCGTGATAAGATTATTCAAACAATGATGGTGCCAGCAAGATGAGCGACCTTTCCCACCCCGACCAAAAGCCCACAGTTTACATCCTGTATGGGGATGATCTGTACGCCATGCAGACCTTTCTCCAGGAGAAAATGATCCCGCGGATTGGGGAACCGGGTATCGCCGAGTTAAATATTGCCCGCCTGGATGGGCGGCAGGCAGGTGATGAGGAGCTTCGAACCGCCATTCAAACCCTGCCGTTTCTTGCAGAACGGAGGCTGGTTATTCTCTCCCATCCTTTGGCACGTCTCACTGGCAAATCTGCGCAGGAAAAATACAAGCAGATCCTGGACCACGTGCCGCCTTCCACGGGGCTGGTTTTGCTCATTGAAGATGAATGGTACGGTAAAACCTGGCGCACCCTTAAAACCGACCCCAGGGATCCCAAAAAAGATCACTGGCTGCTGAGGTGGGCGCGTGAGCCAGTGTTGGTGGAAGGCAAAGAACAACCCCGTCCGGTCATCATTAAAGTGTTCGCACTGCCCCGCCTGGCGGATATGCCCGGCTGGATCATGAAGGAAGCCAGGGTGCGGGGAGGGGAGTTCACCCGTGAGGCAGCTGCCGCCCTGGCAAACCTGGTTGGAAACAACACCCGCCAGGCGAGCCTTGAAATTGAAAAAATCCTTGCATACGTCGATTACCAGCGGGCAGTGGAACTGGAGGATGTCCAGATTGCTGCAGCGCCGGGCGGCGAGGTGAATGTTTTTGAAATGGTGGATGCCATGGGAATGCGCGACTCCCAACAGGCATTGAAACTTCTGCATACCCTGCTGGAAGAGCAGGAAGCAATTGCCATTTTTGGCATGATTGTCCGTCAGTTCCGTTTGCTCCTGCAAGTGCGCGAAGCGCTGGACGAAGGACTGGACGCCAATGAAACCGGTAACGTCATTGGGCTCCGTTCCTCCTTCCAGGTTGGCAAACTGATCCAGCAGGCAAAGAAATTTTCACTCGGTGAACTTGTCCTGATTTATCACCGGTTGCTGGAACTGGATTTGCAAAGCAAGTCCGGTCAGGGTGAACTTGCCCCGGCACTGGACACCTTTGTTGTCAATTTATAGGAGACCATTATGAAACCATGGCGTTTCCTGACTGTCCTGCTGGTGACAGCCTTCCTGCTGATCCCTGTATTCCAGGGAAACGCGGCACCAACCACCGAACCATCCGCTCAGGCAGGTTCAGATATCCACGAAGCAATTACCACAGCAGTCATGGATTCCATGGAGAAGCACACGGATGTGCTGGCTTTCCAGTTGTTTCATATGCAGGTGTACCAGATCTTCCTGGCAGAGGATGAAAAGCAAGCTGTCATATGGCTTGCTGCGGTGGACGAGGAGAGCGGAGAGGTGGTGGCAGCGGAACCAGCGCTGGCAATTGCAAACCTGGTTGGGGAAGACCCCACCCAACCTTCTGCATGGAAAATCACCCTCCAGGCAGATGAAGCCTGGAATGATGTCCTGAGTTCAGTACCGGAGACCCTGATCACCAGGGAACACCGCGAGACGTATGTGAGCCCGGCGATCTCGGTTGAACCACAGACTTTCCACGGCTATAAGCTGCCTTGGGCTGCCGGAAATTCCAAGCGGCTCACGCAGAGCATCGGGCATAAATATATATACGGAAACTGCCCCTCCTGCCTTTGGGCTTTTGATTTTGCCGACAGCACCATGTTTCCCATCCTGGCGGCAAAGGGTGGAACAGTCTACAGTTATAACTGGGACTGTCCCAATAACAATCATACCTGTGTCAATTATTTAATCTTAAAAGATGCATCCACATCCCCCACCACGTACCAGATTTACTATCACCTGGCGTACAACTCCATCCCAGCAGATTTAAAGGTTTTAAATACCCCGGTCATCCAAGGACAATACATAGGCAACACGGATAATACTGGCGCCAGTACCGGGCATCACCTCCATTACCAGGTGACAACCAGCCTTTATAACAACTGGGGTACCTCCGTGGATTTTACCTTTGACGATGTGGATATTAACGGTGGCAGGCCGCGCCAGTGCATTGAAACCGAACTCAACCCATCCCTGGAAGGTTGGTACCCTGATTGCCACGACGACGGAGACTGGTTCACCTCTGGCAACGCTGGGGCAAACCCGCCTTCTGGTGACCTGGGCTTGCCTTGGCATGGGGCAGTCCTCCAGTCCAGCCAGTTGACGGTCACCGGTTCGGGATGGGATGACCGGGCGGTCACAAAAATGCAGGTGATTGCCCGCTGGGATGACAAATGGCGAGAAATCGGCTCACCCCAAACCGCCAATCCCTTTACCACCACCATTGATCTGTGCGCGTCCGGCATTCCCAACGGTCCTGTGGACTTGGCATTGCGGGTCTGGGATTATGAAGGCAACCTTTCCCCCGGCTTGCCTGGCTTGCGCGGTATTTACAACAATGCCAATTGTTTACTGCCCACCGGCTGCCAGCCTGCCAGCGATCAGGTTGCACTATTCTCGGATCCCGGCTACCGGGGTGCCTGTGAGCTTTTTTCATCGGGAACGTACTATTCAAACAGCCTCGGTGAAGTCGGTAACAACGCAACGGATTCCGTCCTTGTTGGGGGCAGTGTGCGGGCTGTATTGTACGACGATTCCACTGTGGGTCGCCCGGATGCCCTGGAATGGAGCGATGCCAACCTGGCGGACAACCGCCTGGGGGGAGTGAACCGCCTTTCGTCCCTGATTGTTGAACCGCGGTCAACTGCACCCGGCGCGCCGAGTTTCGACGATATCCTCTCCCCCAGTGGAAGCACAACACCCACCAGCAATGATTCGCTGATTTTTTCCTGGTGGCGCGGCTCGGCAACAGAATTTTCTGCTGCATTAACCGGACCGGTCAACTTGCAGCGGAATTGGGATAACCTGAACAACTGGTCCATTGGCTCCCTGCCCGCAGGAACTTATTCCCTTACCGTCCAGGCGAGAAACAGCGGTGGCACCGCCCAGGGCACAAAGAGCTTCACCGTGGTACCCGCCAGCCTGCCCGATCCCGGTCAGCAGACCGTGCCGTATTCCACGGATTTTGAGGGGGATAACAGCGACTGGACTGCCACCAGCTTCTGGCGGAATTATGAGATTGAGCGGGATGGCTCTTCTTCCCGGGTGTTTGGTTATAACAATGGATCCGGCTATTATACCGATAATCCTGAGATCCTCCGCGGGGATCTGACCTCGCCTCCCATCCTTCTGCCTGCCGGCTCATCCTGGCTGCGGTTTGATACCCTGATGGATTCCGAAAGCAATTATCCCTTCTGGGACCGGCGCATTGTGCAGATTTCGGTCAACGGAGGACGGTTTACAGATTTATATGAAATGCAGGCTGATCCCCCGAATTACTGGACGCAAAGCCCGGCAATTGACCTCAGTGGATATGCCAGCCAGGTCGTCCGCATCCGTTTTCATTTTGATGCGGTGGAGTGGCGGTATAACACCGGTCAGGGATGGCTGGTGGATCATGTATCCATTACAACCACTCCCCCCATTGGGGCAGGTTGCGCAGAAACTTCCAATAATTCCCTGCCAACCGCCTCCACGGTTACGCTGGGGCAGACCATATCTGCGACCATCTGCTCCACCGGCGACCTGGATTATTACACCTTCACTGGGCAGGCTGGACAGGTCATTGGCATCAACGTGGACGCCCAGAGCCTCGGTTCCAACCTGGATGCAGTCCTGTACCTGTATGATTCCAACGGCAGGCTGATGGAGATGATGGACGATGAAGTCTACGCCACCATACGGGACCCGCTGATTAACTATGTCCTGCCCACCGACGGCAGATACTATTTCCACATCCAGGCATGGAATCATCCCGGGGCTGGTGGGGAGGATTATTTTTACCAGGTTTCGCTGATTGGTGGAGGTAATCGTCCTTCATTGGCACTAACAAATCCAAGTTCCGGTGGGTGGGCTCCGCAAGGCAATTTTTATGCAAGCGCCAACGTTCAATCCTATGGCGTAACCATCAGCCAGGTATCCTTCTACTGGCATACGGCAGATTGGGAGGCTGGTTCCTGGATTCACCTGGGAACTGACGCGGATGGCTCGGATGGCTGGTCTGCACCAGTTGTTCCGGCAGAACTTGGCGAAATAATTGGCAGTGCCATATACGCCCGGGTGACGGATGTCGCCGGTAATCAATCCGGGGATATGCGTATCATCATGAACCTCGATGGAACCCCGCCAGCCGCTTCATTTCAAGCTCCTGCCAACCCCCACCCCGGCACCGCAGTCCAGGTTGGCTGGTCTGTAACAGACGGGCAATCCGGGTTGAATCATTCTGAATTGGAATACCAGGTCAATGGCGGTACATGGCAAATCCTGGACCAATCCGTCCCCCCCACAAAGACCCGGGAATGGGCTTTTGGAAACTTTGGTCAGAGCATTGCTTTCCGGCTGCGCGGTATTGACAATGTTGGCAACATTGCATCCTGGGTTTCCACCAGTACGGTTGTGGAATCCACTTGCACCCCGGATTGGTATGATCAAAATGCCAATGAGGATCTTCCAGCCGGGGCGGTGCCTTTGCCAATCCTGACCATCCAGGAACACAACCTGTGCAGTTTCAACGATGCAGATTGGGTCCGTATCACCGTCACGGAAGCCAAAACCCTGCTGGTGCGGGCGGATTCCATCAGCGGCGGGGCAGCAGTGAACCTGGAACTCTATGATTCCTCCGGCAGCCAGCTGCTTGCCCGCACATCCTCACCGGGCTTGGGGATGGGGGCTGCAATTGTCCTTCCAATCAGCCAGCCGGGAGTATTTTTACTCAAGGTCACACCGCTCGACAACCGCCTGGCTGGAACAGGCGTGCGTTACAATCTCCATGCTCTGATCGGCAACGCCTATTACCTCCCCGTTCTTTCCAGATGAAAGTCATCCTCCGTTTTCTCTTTGGTTTTCTGCTGCTGGGAGGATTGTTCGCGGCTGGTCCCATCCAGCAGGGTCAGGCGGATGAGTCATTTCCCCATATGGAGACAGTAACAGAAGCTGTCCAGGAAATGGCTGGTGAGCGATTGGATGTGCTGGCGTTCATCGTTTACCGGGTATTTATCGACCATGCAGTGATTTCACAAGACGGAAAAACCGTTTTTCTGTGGCTGGGTTTTGAAGACCGCGATTCTGCCGAAGTGATTGCGGCAGAACCCATGCCTGCAATTGGTCAATTGCAGGGGGTTGATCCCACCCGGGCAGATTCCTGGCAATTGACCATCCCGCCAGATCCGGAGTGGAAAACCCGCCTGGATGCCTTGCCGGACGACCTGATTTCAGTCGATCTGAAAACATCCTTTCTACTGGAAGCGGATGCGGCGGCAACGGCAGAGCCGCTGGCAATTGGCGGTTACAAGCTTCCCTGGGGGGCGGGGACTGCCAAGATGCTGGAAGGCAGCATTGGGCATGAACTGATTTATTTTTCCTGCATAAATCATGATTGCTGGTATGCTTTTGATTTTGCCGATGGCACCATGTTCCCCCTGCTGGCTTCGCGCGGCGGAGTGACTTGGGTATTCTACGACGGCTGCAACAATTACAATCCAGACTGTTCCAATTACCTGGTCATCAAGGATACCTCCACCAACCCCACAACCTACCAACTGTACCTCCACCTGGCAAAAAACAGCATCCCGGCTTCCATCCGGTACCAGGGCGCGCCAATCCGCCAGGGACAATATATTGGCAACGTGGATGACACCGGTTATAGCGACGGTCACCACCTGCATTTTCATGTATTCACAAATTTCACAAGCACCTACTGGGGACACTCGGTGGATATTACATTTGCTGATGTTGCCGTCAACGGCGGGCGCCCGCGTACCTGTAATGAAGCCCGGAACTGGCCTTCCTACGGTGGTGAGTGCATTCCGGGTGACTGGTATATTTCAGGAAATATTGGCACTGATCCGCCCACCGGGTCGATCAGCCAGCCGGAAGCTGGCGCCATCCTGACCACGCCCATAATGACCGTCTCAGGATCTGCATGGGATAACCTGGGAATCACCGGCATCCAGGTGATTGCCCGCTGGAATAACACCTGGCACGAGATCGGCTCCCGATTGACATCACCCACTTTCAGCACGCAAATTGATCTGTGCGCTGCCGGGGTTCCCACCGGACCCATCGACCTGGGCTTACGCATCTGGGATTTGGAAGGCAACATGACGCTGGACATTCCCGGTCTGCGCCCAATAATCAATAACAATAATTGTTCCACCATCACACCGCCCGCCTGTGTTCCGGATTCCAACCAGGTTGCCCTTTTTGCAGACGCCAATTACCGGGGTACCTGCACCCTGGTGAATATCGGAGAATACGATGCTCCGCCTGAAGGTTTCCCAAACATTGGCAACAATAACATTGAATCCCTGATCGTGGGGAGCAGTGTCCGTCTTACGATGTGGAGCAATGCCTACTTTACAGGAGCAGACGAGACATTTGAATCAGCAGATTCAGACCTCCGCGATAACCGGATTCGTTCCAATGCGGTATCTTCCATCAAAATATCAGAACGGACATCCATCCCGCCTGCCCCCACCCTATACCCGGTCTCAGCCACCGACCAGGATACCATCATCCTGCGTTGGAACGGCACGTATGCCACCAGCTATGCAGCCAACCTGCAAAACTGTCCGGATGGTCCTGCCTGTACCGCCCCTCCCACCCTGGTGCAGACCATGCCAGCGGGAAACACGGATACATGGCTGATTGATGGACCACTCCCCACCGGAACCTACCGCTGGTCGGTCACGGGAATCAACAACAATGGGACCGGGCTCGGCGCATCCGCCATCTTTAACATCACCGCAGGAAATCCCCCATCCGGAACCATCCTGTCCGCTCCCTATGATGATGATCTAGAAAACGGCAGCGAACCTTGGACAACCACCGGATTATGGCACTGGCAGGAGGTGGACCGGGATGGTGCCGCCAATCACGCAATGGTTTTCAATAACGGCACAGACTACAACACCGGAGGTTTCCCCTCTGGCGATCTCACCTCTGCACCAATTTACATTCCATTTGATTCGCCCTACGAACTGCGTTTCCAATTTCTTGCAGGCACAGAGTCTGGCTGGCAGTATTGGGACCGGATGGAGGTGCAGATTGCCAATTTATCCACCAACGGAAAGTATGAAACCGTCTGGCAGGTGACGGATCATCTCCAAGGCAGCTGGCTGGCAAGCCTTCCGGTGGACCTTTCGGCATATGCTGATCAGGTCATCCGCATTCGATTTCATTTCAATGCCCTGGATGATATCAACAATTCCGGCTTTGGCTGGGTGGTGGATGATATTTCCATTCAACCATCCTCCCCACCCCCCGCCTGTGCTGAGCCGTATCCCAACGACAGCCGTCAAACCGCCACTCCCATCAGCCTGGGGCAGACGGTGAATGCATCCATCTGCCCACCGGGCGATATGGATTATTATGCCGTCCAAGGTGCCGCCGGGCAACACCTTTCCATCCGGGTGCTGGCTGGCAGTCTCGGCTCCAGCCTTTCCCCGGCAATAACCCTGTGGGATGCTGGTGGAAACTTCCTGGCATCAGTGGATGCCCCGGATGAATTTGGGGACAGCCTGTTGTCTTACCAGCTGCCCCAGGGCGGTTCCTATTACATCCGCGTTAAAGCTGTCGATCACCCATCTGCCGGTGGGCTGGACTATGGATACCGTCTTTCCACCATGTCCGGCACCATCCCACCCACAGTGCAAATCCTGTTCCCTTATAACAGGTACATTCCCATCGATGGCTTTACTGCCCGGGCAGCCGCTTTCGCTTCTGCTCCATATACGGTGGAAGCAGTCGCCTTCTACTTCCACAACACAGACTGGGCTGATTCCCAGTGGGTGTTGGTCAACCTGGATACAGACCCATCCGATGGGTATTCAGCTTACCTGGACCCGGCATTGTTGGGGAGCCTGTCTGGTGGGGCATTGTATGTTGAAGCAAGAGATTCCGGGGGAATTCGCACAGGAACACTGCGCATGTACCTGGAGGCTGACACCATTCCACCCCAGGTACAGGTGGAAGCCCTTCCCACTCCGTCCCGCACAACGGTGCTGCAACTTCACTGGTCTGGCAACGATGCACAGACCGGGTTGAATCATTACGAGGTGGATTACCAGGTCAATGCCGGTCCATGGCAGCCCCTGTCCCATGACATATCACCCACCCAAACCTCCCTATGGTACCTGGCTGACTTCAACCAGGCAGTTAATTTTCGCGTGCGGGCGGTGGACAATGCCGGGAATGCAAGCGCCGACCAGATCACCGGAACAATGATTGAAGCGACCTGCGTGCCTGATGATTATGAAAATGCAGATGATCTGCCCACGGGTGCCACACTACTGGAACCAAATGACCGGCAGGAACACAATGCCTGCCACCTGGATGATGTGGATTGGTATCTGTTCCAAGCAATCCAGGGCGACCATCTGCTGATTGGTGCCATCCAGAAAGCCGGTGGCGCGGCAATGCGCATGGAAATTTACGATTCCGATTTGACCATGCTGATCTCAACGGAAGCAACTGGATTTGATCGTTCCGCGTTCCTGCGCTGGATGGTTCCTGCAGATGGATTGTACTACCTCAAACTGAATCCCGTCCATCCGGGAATTGCCGGTACAGATGCAGATTACCGGGTCTGGCAGGGACAAGCACTGGAGTTTTACCTGCCCGTCATTGCCAGGTAAATTCCATTAATCGTATCCCAGGATTTCCCGGCGGAGCCTGCCCCATTGCAATGCATCGGCAATCGCCTGTTCAATGGATAATTTTGGCTCCCAGCCCAGCAGACGCCGGGCGGTATCCACATTGGCATACGCGCCAGCCACATCCCCGGGTCGGGGCGGCATTTCCTTCTTTGGCAGCGGATGACCGGTTACTTTCTCAAACGCAGACACCATTTCCTTCACGGTAACGCCGTTTCCATTGCCAAGGTTGATGACCAGATATCCATCGGCTGGGTTGCCCGCGCGAGCAAAGACTTGGTCAAATTCCGTCAATGCCAGCACATGCGCCTGTGCCAGGTCCCAAACATGAATGTAATCCCGAATGCCTGTGCCGTCCCGGGTATCCCAGGTGTTCCCGGTAATTTCAAATGCCGGGATCTTTCCCAGCTCAGCTTCCACCATTTTTGCCACCACCAGCGTGGGGTGCGGCACATGGACCCCGGAGCGCATCTTCGGGTCCGCCCCAATCGGATTGAAGTACCGCAGGCTGATTCCCTTGATGCCATAGGCAGCGCAGAAATCCTTGAGCACCATTTCCATCATGTACTTGGTCCGTGCATAGGGACTGAGGGGACGCAGCGGCGAGTCCTCCCGCACCATGAAACCCGGCACCAGGTCATACACCGAAGCAGAGGAGCTGAATACAACCCGCGGGTACCCCAGTTCATGGAGGACATGAAACAACTCAATGGATTTGCCAACATTTTCCCGGTAATATTCATACGGTCTGGCAGTGGATTCCGGGACAACGATTAACGCCGCACAATGAACGGTTGCCTGGATGTCTGGATGATCCTTGAAAATTTGCTCCAAAACCGGGCGATCGGCAATGTCCGCGTGGTAAAAAATCCTGCCGTGAGTGAACTCCCGCCGCCCAGTAATGAGTGAGTCGAGAATAATGGGGGTATGCCCGGCGTCCTCGAGAGCGGACGCTATTGTACTGCCAATATACCCTGCCCCCCCTGTAATCAGATATTTCATGGTTGAATTCCTTTCCACAGGATCAGGTTTCGGAGAGTGCGCCTTCCTTTGCCGGACGCACCCAAATTAACACCAGTAATGATACCAGATTGAGAAGAATCACAGCAATTACATTTGCACCAAATCCAATCTCATACAGGGGCACTCCTATGATAGCCCCCACCGCCCGACCAAGCGAAAAGAATGCCATTGCCAAACCCATCAATGTGGCGCGGGCTTTTGGCAATATTTCGCTGAGCAATGGCAGGGAACTGACCAGGGCGAACTCAAACGAAAGATAAAACACCAGCAACCCGGCCATGGCTGCCCAGATGTTATCCCTGCCAAGCAGCAAACCAATCGAAGCAAGGCTGTTCAACAGCAAGCCCGCCTGCACAGCCCGCTGCTTGCCCAGCCGGTCCACCACCCATGCGCTGAAGCCAGCTCCGCCAAATTCCGCCACCCCAAGGATGACGGATGCACCACCCAGGGCTGCCAGTTTCAACTGAAATGCATCTTCCATCCAGACGCCAAACACCAGGTTGACGATTTCATTGCCAGTCGTCATCACCAGGCAAAGAGCCAGCCCAGCCAGTGCCACCGGGGAACGGAATACATCCCCAAATGCTCCCAGAAAGCCATTTTCATGCCTGCCATTACCCGGCTGTGCAGGGAGGAAAAACAGGATGACAATTAAACCCACCATCCCAAACCCGGAGAGGACCGGAAAGACTACCTGCCAGCCCCACCGGCTGATCAGCCAACCAATGAAAGGAACCCCCACCACAAAACCAAGCGACCAGGCTAATTCTGTAATTCCCAGGAGCCTCCCCCGTTCCTGATAACTGGAGCGGTCGCCAAGATACGCCTGCATGGCTGGAATAAAAATTTGGGCACCCAGCGCCGTCAGGCAGAGGGCAATAAAAAACGTGATGTATCCTGGAAACAAGCCAACCAGACCGGCGGAGAGTACAAACATCACGGTGCCAAGCACCATGGAGAATTTTCGCCCACGCGTATCCGCCAGTGGTGCAAGGAAGGGTCCTGCAATCCCCACCAGGGAGCGACCTGTCAGTGCAACGGAAATGGTGGCAACATCCACGCCCAGCCCGCGGGCAAATGCGGATAGAAACGGGTACACCATCCGATAAGCGGTATGGAACACCACCCGGACCAGTGTGAACAGGACCACCTGCCGCATAAGTGATCCCCGGGGAGTTTCTCCATGGTTATTATTCATTGAACTTCCGGCTGACTGGCAGTTTTTCTTGCCGGGAAAAACAGCACCGTTAATAGCATCCCAACCACCAGCGCGGCTGCCAGAAGCAGGAGAAAGTGGGACTGGATGCGAACCGAATTCCCACCAAAAACCGGCGAGTCCGGGTGGAGAAAATTTTCCGCTCCGCGCAAAGCAACCCACAAGGCTGAGGCAAAGACAAGGTTGACCAGGGCAGTCAGCCAGCGGGTATTGAACAAACCCATTGCTATTTGCAACAGAACCACCGCCACGCCAAAAGCAAGGGGAATCCGGAAACGGGGTTCCTGCCAGGCAATCCCACCCCAATTGATCTGCTGGATGAGAACAGACATGGGCAGGTAGGTCAACCAAAAAACCAGACCGGTATGCGCCAGTGCCTGCGAAGCATCATGCTGCCAGGGGCGGCGGAATGCCAGGTACAACAATCCTGCCAGACCGGAAAGAGCAAAAACGATCTTCCCTGCCCAAACCCACGCACCATGCAGGAGTACCAGGCGCAGGTTTTCCCCCAACACCTTTTCCACTGGTCCCAGCCAGGTGAGCACTGCTACAACGGCAAGTGCCACAACCAGCCCAATTGCAATCCATTTTTTGCTCAAGTTCTGCAAGGCGATCACCAAGAACCCGGAAAGCAACTAGATATTAAAGCGGATATTCAGAATGTCACCATCTTTGACAATATATTCCTTGCCTTCCAGGTGAAACTTCCCATGCGCCTTGACTTCATTCATACCGCCAAATGTAACCAGGTCATCATAGGAAACAACCTCTGCCCGAATGAATCCCTTCTGCAAATCCGTATGAATTTCACCAGCCGCCTCGGGTGCCGTGGCTCCACGGCGGACTGTCCAGGCTCGCACTTCGTCCGGTCCCACCGTAAAGAAGGATTGCAATCCCAGCAGGTCATACGACAGGCGAATCATCCGGTGAAGGGATGGTTCCTCGATCCCATATTCCGCCAGGAAGATTTCTGCTTCGTCTGGGGGCAGTTGGGCGATTTCCATCTCCAGGCGGGCTTGCAGCGCAACAAACGTGCTGTGTTTGTGATCATACGGAATTTGCGGCGGTGTTTGACCCTCGGAGATATTCAAGACAATCAGCAGGGGTTTGCGGCTGAGGAATCCAAAGCCAGAGAGTGCTTTTTCCTCTTCCGGAGTGATATCCAGGTCGCGCAGAGGAATTTCCGCTCCCAGGGCTTCCTGGAACCGCTGAAACAGGGCAATCTCATGATCAACCACTGCCCGGTCGCGCCCCCCTCCTTTCTTTCGTTCCTCTGCCAGGCGTTCCAGCTTGCGTTCCACTGCAATCAGGTCATTCAAGATGAATTCACCGTCCATGACCTGGACATCACGCACAGGGTCCACACTCATCATCGGATGAATAACATTATCATCCTCAAAACATCTCACCACATGGATGAATCCGTCCATCTGGGTCAGCTGGTTAAGCAGTGTCCCGGAAATCCCCCCCTTGTCCGCACTGCCGTCCAGACCGGCAATGTCACTGTAAGTGACTTTGGCATAAATGGTTTTTTTTGGTTTAAACATGGCAGAGAGCCTGTCCACGCGCGGGTCAGGCACGTCCACTACAGCAGTGTGTACTTCAATCCGTCCTGCGGAAATGCCAGTCGGCTGGGTGCCGCGCGTCAGCGCATTAAACAAGGTTGTCTTGCCGGATTGGGGAAGTCCGATAATTCCAAGTCGCATCGTATCTTGACCCTTCGTCAATAGTTGGATATACTTGCACTACACAATCAAAGACCTGCCGGAGTGGCGGAATTGGCAGACGCGCACGACTCAAAATCGTGTTCCGTAAGGAGTGTGGGTTCGATTCCCACCTTCGGCACAATCCCTCGCAGTTGCGGGGGATTTTTCTTGTCTGTGCCCCGAATTATACTCCGAACCAGCCCGTCTGTCATTTCCCCTGGCGTCTCGCCATCAGGGCAAGGTACAGGGCAACTGTTCCTGCTGCTGCAGCATTGAGTGAATCAACTTTACCGCGCATGGGCAGGCGCATCAGGACATCACAGGACCGTGCCACCAGCGGGCGGATTCCTTCACCTTCATTGCCAACCACCAGGACAAGCGATCCATCCAATCGTATGGATTCAGCCGGTTGGGCGCGGTCACCGCCTTCCAACCCCACCACCCAGGCACCGGCTTCCTTGCACTCTGCAATTGCCTGCGCCAGGTTGGATTGACAAACCTGTACATGCTCCACCGCCCCGGAGGATGCGTGAACAACTGCCGGTGTAATACCGGCTGCCCGCGCCAACGGCAGCACCACACCATGCACACCCACAGCTTCAGCAGACCGGATCAGCGAACCCAGATTTTGCGGATTCTGAATCATGTCCAGCATAAGGATAAACAGCGGCTCATTACTGGTTCGACCAGCTTCCAGGATATCGGATAAAAAGCTGTATGGAAAACCGCTGACTTCCAGTGCTACACCCTGGTGACTTTCCGCTCCGCTTGCAAGCGAATCCAGCTGCTGCCGCGGTACGCGTTCCACAACTGCTTTCCGCCTGGCTGCCAGGCTGATGATCTCCATCAGCCTGCCTTTTTCCTCCACGCCCCGGGCAACCAACAGCCGGAATACCTGCCGCCTGCCTGCCTTCAAAACTTCATATACCGGGTTTCTGCCGGTTATCCATTCCTTCATCAGCTTTACCCGCCCTTATCAAGATTTCCGGGTTCAATGCAGTACACACCTGCACAGTAGGAGACCTGCCGGTAGGTTGCTATCAATCCGTGTGATTGCAATTCCGGTATCATCCAGCTTGCGGTCCAGTAAAGCTCCTGCTCCCACTCCTCGCCCGCCTGGTTCCGGGCTGTGTCCCAGCCTTCCATGGTTTCAAATCCAATATCAGCAATCACGATCCTGCCATCGGGTGCCAGTCGTTGGTGCGCCAGTTCCAGGATGATTTCAACCTTGCGGGCATCCTCAAAATGATGAAAAACATATGCCGAAACAATCCGGTCAAATGTCTGTGACCAGTCCTTCAACCAGGGCTGCCGCAAATCATGCAGAGCAAACCGGGCACCGGGAAGCCGCTGCCGGGCTTTCTTCAGCATCTCAATGGAAAAATCGGTGCACCAGAGGTGACAGCCATGCCTCATAAACCGTTCCGCCAGCAATCCGGTGCCGGTTCCCAGGTCCAAAACACGCATCCCCGGGCGGACTTCCGCCAGTTCAACCACGGTTTCCTGGACGCGCTCATATCCTTCAAACGGAAAGCCCTGGTTGCCAAACACACTGGCATCATATGTATCCGCCCAGGCATCAAAATCGGAAGCAGGGTAAGGGTCCGCCATGGGAATCTCTCAGCGATCCCAATGCCAGGTGGTACCATCCTTGCTGTCTTCCAGCACCACACCAAGCTCCTGCAGGCGGTTTCGGACCAGGTCGGAAAGCGCCCACAATTTTTGCTTGCGCAATTCCGAGCGGATTTCAACCAGCAAGTCCACAAATGGATCCGCTGTATCGGTTCCCTGGCTGGCAGCTGGGGAAAGCGTCAAACCCAACACCCCAGCCAGTTTCCGCAGCATGGATTGAGAAGGTTCCAGTTCTGAATCCTGTGCGCCATCTGCACGCGCCTGGTTGATACTGCGCACCAATTCAAACAAAGCTGCCAGGGCACCTGCGCTATTAAAGTCATCATTCATGGCTTCTTCAAATGCCACCCGGGTGGCATTCACCCGGTCCAATAACATTTGCTGCTGTGATTCCGGCAACCCTTTTCCACCGGGAAGGGCTGGTTTGAGTGCCGAATGCAGCCGATCCAGCCCGCGCTCCGCCTGTGCCACTACCTCTTCCGTATAGGTCAGCGGACCACGATAACTGGAATTTAAAATCAACAGCCGAAACACATCCGCACTGTGATTTGCCAGGAATTCCTCAATGGTGACCAGGTTGCCAAGAGATTTGGACATCTTCTCCCCACCCAGCTGGAGCATGCCATTGTGAACCCAATAACGGGCAAAGGACTTGCCAGTCAGGCTTTCCGTCTGGGCAATCTCGTTTTCATGGTGCGGAAAGATCAAGTCGTTTCCGCCACCGTGGATATCAATCTGCTCTCCCAGGTGATGCAGGCTCATTGCCGAGCATTCAATGTGCCAGCCCGGTCGCCCGGGTCCCCACGGACTGTCCCAGGCAGGTTCGCCGGGTTTGGCACCCTTCCAAAGGGCAAAGTCCATCGGATGTTCCTTTAACTCACCCACTTCAATCCGGGCACCTGCCTGCATGTCATCCAACCGACGACCGGAGAGTTTGCCATAATCCGGGTCGCGGGTCACGCGGAAATAGACATCCCCGCCCGCTGGATAAGCATGCCCGGATTCTATCAAGCCGGAAATCATGGCGATGATTCGATCGATCTCCCGGGTTGCCCGCGGGTTAATGGACGCCGGGAGGACATTCAAATCATCCAGGTGACGCTGGTATTCCTGGATATACTGTTCCGCCAGCAGGAATGGATCCACGCCCTGCTGGTTGGCACGGGCAATAATCTTGTCGTCCACATCGGTGAAATTCATGACAAACGTGACTGCATACCCGCAATATTCCAGGTACCGGCGGATGATGTCAAATACCAGCGCAGACATGGCATGACCAATATGCGCCTTGTTGTAGACTGTTGGTCCGCAGACATACATGCGGACTTTCCCCGGTTCAATGGTTTCAAATTCTTCTTTCTTGCGGGTGAGCGTATTATAAATTTTCAAAGCCATTGCTGAATTCTCCTATTCAGAGCGATCTTCCGGGCGGGCAAAGATCATCCGTCCGGCAGCCGTCTGTAAAACTTTCGTCACAACAACCACAGTTTCCATGTTCATGTATTCACGACCATTCTCAACAACCACCATGGTCCCATCATCCATATAACCAATGCCCTGCCCGGCTTCGCGGCCTTCCTGCATGATTCGGAGATTCAAGACCTCGCCCGGCAGCAAAACAGATTTGACTGCATTGGCAAGGTCATTCACATTCAGGACACTGACGCCCTGCAGACCCGCCACACGATTCAGATTGTAATCATTGGTCAGGATCGGACAACGTAATTGACGTGCCAGGATGACCAGCTTGTCATCCACCTCGCGCACTCCTTCCACATCAATATCGCTGATTTGAACCGGGATATTGGGTTCTTTTTGCAGCTGGCTCAAAACCTCCAGCCCGCGCCTGCCGCGCTGCCGCCGCAGATTGTCGGGGGAATCAGCAATATACTGCAATTCATTCAATACAAACCGCGGAATCAGCAAAGAGCCCGGCAGGAAACCTGTGTGGGCTATATCCGCTATGCGTCCATCAATAATGACGCTGGTATCCAGCAAAATCGTTCGCGTCTCGGCAATGCTCTTGGGAGACTCCGTGGTGGCGTCCGGTGCTCCCCCGCGCCCCGATAGCGTTTTCCAGGTATGGAACAGGTCTGCCTGCCGCATCATAAAGACCGACACACCAATATAACCAAAGACCAGAACGCCTACAAAGGGAAGGATATTCCCGAATGGGTCGGGCAGCCGTGAGAGGGGAAATGCAGCCAGGGCAGCAATAATCAACCCAACAATCAAGCCCATGATTGCAGAAAACAGGGATTGGGCGGAGATGTGGGTTAACAGGGTTCTCAGGGCGCGCACCGGGCGGGTGGTAATCATGGGCGTCAGTATCAATCCGAATAACGCGCCAACAAGCCCAATGGTGAAAGCATATTGTTCTACCGAAAAAGTCTGCGGGGTGGGATTGAGATTGGCAGTTTCCCCAAGTGAGGTTCCCCAGATGACACCCAGTACAGCAAAAACAACCATGCCAATTAAACGCAAAATAAAATCAATACTCATAATAATTTCTCCAGGAACAATGATGTTAAAGAGCAGAATAATAAAGAAAAAGATAAATCCGTTAAGATGATAGCATGGCTGGGAATGAAAGTCAATCCAAACCGTATGAAGATTGTATGACATTTGCAATGATTTTTAATGTTCGACGCAAAATCCGCCTGTTGACAGTCCCATCCCCCCATGATAAAATTTTCATCCGCCAGCCCCCATCGTCTAGTGGCCCAGGACGCGGCCCTCTCAAGGCCAAAACGGGGATTCGAATTCCCCTGGGGGCACTTTGATTTCATCCCATCGTCCCTCTCACACCATCGAGGTGCAGGCGGCAAAACGGGGATTCGAATTCCCCTGGGGGCACTTTTGATTGAATCCCATCGTCACTCTCACACCATCGAGGTGCAGGCGGCAAAGCAGCGTATCCACAAGTGGTGCTTTTGATGGATGCAAATGTGGGATAATACATAATGTAATTGGTATTGCATCATGTTTCCAAAGTTTCTCCACTCTGTGAGGTAATCCCATGAAAACGTATCCCATTCCCATGGTTCCCGGACCCGTCACTGTTCACCCGGATGTGCTGGCAGCTTACCAGGTGGATTATGGCTCCGGTGACCTTGAACCCGAGTTCCTGGACCTTTATAACCAGACAGAACAAAACCTGCAGCAAATGATGGCGACCCGCAACCAGGTTGCCATTTTGACCGGCGAAGGAATGCTGGCACTGTGGGGCGCGCTGAAGAGCTGCCTACGCCCGCACGACCGGGTACTGGCGCTTGCCACCGGTGTTTTTGGTTACGGCATTGGCGACCTGGCAAGGGCAGTCGGCGCAGACGTGGAAACCGTTGGCTTTGGTTATGATGAAACCCTCCACGATTGGGATCGCATTGAAGCTGCCATTTCCCGCCACCGCCCGGTGATGATCACAGCCGTCCATTGTGAAACCCCATCCGGAACGTTGAATCCACTAGAGTACTTGGGCGAATTGAAGCGCAAGTATCAAATCCCCCTGCTTTACGTTGATGCAGTTGCATCCATCGGTGGTGCACCTGTCCTGACCGATGAATGGGGGATTGATCTGTGCCTGGGAGGATCACAAAAAGTGTTGTCTGTTCCACCGGACATGTGCTTCCTGTCCATCAGCGAGACCGCCTGGGAGATAATTGAGAAGGTGGATTATCCCGGTTATGATGCCCTCAAGCCATTCCGGTCTGCCCAGAAAAATTTTGCCTTCCCCTACACCCCCAACTGGCACGGACTGGCTGCATTAAATGTCAGTACCAACCTGATTCTCAAGGAAGGCTTGGAACACAGCTATGCCCGCCACGAACAGGTTGCCAGGTTATGCCGTGACCGTCTTGCGCAGCTTGGATTGGAAATCCTGCCTGTTAAGGATGCAGTACCCTCCCCCACCGTTACAGCAGTCAAGGTGCCGGAATCCATTTCTTGGAAGGAGCTGGATATCCGGTTCCGCAAGAACGGTCTGGTGGTTGGCGGAAGTTATGGCCCGCTGGCAGATAAAGTTTTCCGGCTGGGGCATATGGGCATGCAGGCGGATGCAAACCTGGTGAACCAGGCTCTGGACGTCATCCGCGGTGTGATGGCAACTCTCTAGCCTGTCAACCCTTTTTTCGTTCCTTTACCGGCTGATTCAAACCCGGCAGTTCCGGCGCGCCGATTGCCCGCATTTTCATTTCTTCCGAAACCTGGGTGACCACCGGTTTTTCCTGCCATTCCCCATCCCCCAGGTCCAGCGTGGCAGCTTTCAACGCTTCCTGTGGATTTTCTGCCCAATAGCTGCGGCTGAACGGCTCAATATCCCCCGGCTTGAGACTGCCGGTTTTCTTAAACCGCCTGGCTGATTTCGCAGAAATAAACAGCCCTTCCACCCAGAATTGTTTCATCGTGGTCAGATTCCTTTGTGGATCGATATCCTCTACCAGTATACAGGATTTTTTTAGACTTCATCGTTCTGTTGCCATCCCTGGAACAGAATGAGAAAAACGAAAAACACCTCACGGGATGCCATCAGGGAAGTGCCATTTCAATAAAACCAAGCAAGGTTTCCGGGTATTTATCCGTCACCAGTAAAAAACCGCGATCCGCCAGGCGCACCAATCCCTCCCAGTTGCGGGCTGTACCATCCGGCAACAACTTGAGGTACACAGGCGGCTGATCCACCATCTGGATGCCACTCTCTGTAAACTGGAATTCCACCAACCGTTCCACCACCTCTTGCGCCTGGTGAGTTTCCCCTTCCCCATATAATGCTGCCAGTGGGTCGGGAATGGGTTTCAACTTGGTATCCTCCGGGAAGAAATAATTGATGACCCAAAACCGCCCATATTTATCCACAGAAGTGGCGTCCGTGACCCGGTATTCAAGCGCAGGAAAAGCCAGATCCGGCTGGGGTTGCAGGTCCAGGCTGAAACGGTGCGCCACCGGGTTCGGATTGATGTTTTCTCCATTGGCTTCGTATAACGTCACAAGGCTGCCACCCGCTGCAACGATTGCCTCGTCAGTCATGTTTGAAAGATTCGCCTGGGGTTTCAATTCCGCCAGGGTGTTTACGTCCAACCGGATTTCACCCAAATCCTCTGCAATGATTCCCGAAATCACATATCCCATCATGTCTGCGCCCGGTTTGGCTTCAATGGTCAGGTAGATGCGGTCATCCTTGACGGCAATGGATTCAAAACCCTCAAATCCCTGCACAATATCCAGCAAGCCAGGAGCATACATGGGCACCAGTTGGGGGATCAAAGGCTGGGTGTTCCTGCCATCCAGCCAGGCAAGAATTTCCTCCTCCCGAAGGGAAAAAATAGCACCATCTTCCCCGCCAGTGAACCGTTGTGGATATTGCGGCAGCAAAAGCAGAATGTTTCCGTTCCCGCTTTCCAACCAGGCAAGCCCAGACAATTCGCTGCTGGCACCGGCAACCTTCCCCTCCAGGGGGATCAGCACAACCTCATGTTCAACAATCTTTTCAGGGACAGGTGTCATCGAATCATCACCCGGTTGAGTGGATGTGGTCGTAGGGGCACTCCGCAGGCAGCCCGATAAACCGGGAACCATCAGTGTCAGTAACACAATCAGGAGAAAGATGTTCTTTTTCATACCCCGGATTATACTCCCGGGAATGCCCGTCCGGTCAGCAGGAAAGGCTATAATCAAGCCATGCAATGGTTGGAAGATTTCTCCGGACTGGTCGATTTTCTAGAAAGGTATCTGGATCAGCATCCCTCTGCGCGAGCCCGGGATCTCTACAAGCTCCTTTACCAGGGCATTTGTGGACCTGAGCACATCATCTCCTCACCGGAAGCATTCATCCATAACCTAATCAAAGAATACGAAGCCATTGAGCCATTGGCTTCCATTCTGCTGACCGAACCCATCCGACCGGATGGGTTGCTCCACCGCATCCATCTGAAGGCGCATAAAGCCCGCAGGCTCTCCATCACCCGCCTGGCAGACCTTTGTCTGGAAACCAGCCGTCAGACCTGGGGATCCGTCAGGGAGGTTGCTTTTATCTGGCAGGAAGTGATGCACCTGCACCAGCAGGGCAGGCTTTCCAGCATCTCCACGGAGGAAATGCAAAGCTTTTCCGCCTGGGTAAGCGACATGAATTTTCCTGCTGTCCATCACAGCCAGGAATACAGCGACAGCGAACACCCCTCGTATCGACTGATTTCCGCCAACCTGATTCCTCACCTCTTCGATACTGCTCCGTGAACACCGCCCCTAAAAACCACCCCTCCAAGCTTGCAGCCATCCTGGGCTGGAATCGCACCAGTTATGCCTTAATGAGCGGGTTCCTGGCAATCATTCTGTTAATCATTGTGGTCTGGTACCCATTGGTGGAGGACTATTTTGCCCAAATCAATCCGGAAATTCCGATCTGGAGACAGTTGGATTACCTGCTGATTGGCATTTTCCTGGTGATGTCGCTGTTGATCATGGCGAAACCCGATCTAAAAACCGATGCCTTGATTGTGGTCATTGGTCTTGCGGGCGGTTTGGTGATCGAAGGTTGGGGAACACAGACCCTGCTGTGGACGTATTACACCAATGAGCGTCCACCCCTGTGGATCATTCCCGCCTGGCCGATTGCCAGCCTGTCCATCAACCGGCTGGCACGTGGATTGGAACACTGGTTGCCCGCCCTGCCAGTCCGGGCGGAGAAGGCAATTTATTGGCTGATCTTTGGCAGTTTTTATGGCATCATGCTCTTGTTTGTCCGCCCAACCACGGATAAATCCCTGACCATCCTGGCGCTCATTGCCTGTGCCTTATTAATCCTCTCACCAGGCAGCAGGAGGGGTGCCTTATTTAACTTTATTGCCGGTGCCGGGCTGGGATATTTCCTGGAAATCTGGGGAACCACCCGGTTGTGTTGGACATATTACACTCAACAGACACCGCCATTGTTTGCCGTACTGGCACATGGATTGGCTGCTGTGGCTTTCTGGCGCGTTGGAGAACTTTGGTATCAGTTATCCGCACAGTGGCTTGCCAGTCGTAAGAAAGATTCCCCTTCCCATTCTACCAGGGAGTACCCACCGGTTTGATATCCCGGGCGCTGCCCAGGTGCCCCAGGAACCAGCTGCAATCCCGCGTGCGGATACCCGCCAGCGCCCATTGTAATTCCACAGTTCCAGCCCAAAACCGCGCCCGATCGAGAACATCCTCTCCAAGCGGGTAAGTGTGGTGAATCCGCTTGAGAAAAGATTCGCCAAAATTGTAAAGTAAGACAGCAAAATCCACTGCCGGGTCACCCAAGCCCGCAGTCCCAAAATCGATGATGCCATTAATGGTGTGGTGAACATCATCATACAGAATATGGTAAGGTCCCAAATCCCCATTCACCAGGACTTTGCGGGGATTTTTCATCCAGGAGGGGTTTTCGTGATAAGGTGAAAACCAATATTCCACCCAATGGCGGATATGGGTCGGCATGACTGGGAACAATTCCTGTTCCACCGCCTGATACAATTTTTGCCAGTCATCCGATGAATGACAGGAAATGGATGCACCAATTCCTGCAGCCTCGACCTCCACAACGGGAACACCATGCAGTTGCTGTAAAAAGATGGCAATCTGTTCAGCAATCCGGTCCAGTTCCAACCCGGAAAAATTGAACAGGTCCTGGTACATCAGTGCCCTGCCAGGGATCAACGGGTAGCTGACAAAATCCTCTTCAATCCGGTCAAAATGGGGAACCGCCATGGAAACATGCCGATGGACAATCTTGAGAACCGCCGTCTCCCGGCGGAGAGCTGCACGGGCTTGATCGTCTTTTGGAAAGCGAAATACCCGTTCATTATTGATGATCAGTACCTGGTTAACCAATCCATCCGCATCCAGCTGCAACTGGTTAATATCCAGGTCCGGGTAGCATTCCCGAATCCGGGGCAAGTGGGGAGCCTGATGCATCATTTCCCTCCCGAAATAACCAATTTCATCCTGGCAGGATCACCAGGATGGAAAAATTGTAGCACAATCAATTACCGAAAGGCAACGGTTATGTCAGGGTAATATTTACTTCCCGGATGACATCCAACATCTGTGCATGCAGCCGGGGATTGGCAGTCACCAATGCATATGGCGGTTTGAGTACATCCGGCTGCCCATCCAGGTCAGTGATCATTCCCCCCGCTTCACTGACAATCAACACTCCCGCTGCCAGGTCCCAGGCGCTTAACTTGATTTCCCAGTAGCCATCCAGCCTGCCACATGCCACATAACACAGATCCAGCGCTGCAGATCCCAGCCGCCGGACAGCCTGGCTCCGGGTGGCAAACGCTGAAAAATAGGGCAGGTTGTTGTTCTTACTGGAGCGGATGGAATAGGGGAAACCGGTCACCAGCAGGGCAAGGTTCAAATCGGGACAGGGGGACACGCGAATTGGCTTTCCATTCAACCAGGCGCCTATGCCGCGCTGCGCCGAGAAGCATTCATCCCGCATGGGATCATAAACCACAGCCATTTCCATCCTGCCACGCACCTGATACCCTATGGAAACAGCAAAGATGGGAAGCCCATGGGCATAATTGGTTGTACCATCCAGCGGATCCACATACCAGCAATGTTCAGCAGACCCGCCAATATCCCCCGATTCCTCGGAGAGAATGGAATGCTCTGGAAACCTGCGGCGGATTTCGCCCAGGATATACTCCTCCGAACGGTGATCCATTTCCGTCACCAGGTCCACCGGTCCTTTATAGGTGATCTGGTGATCATTTCCACAGCCTTCCCGCAGGATGGCACCTGCCCCGGCAGCAAGCTGAACAAGATCCGAGAGATCAGGACGGTTTATTTCCATGCCAGTCACCCAATCCGTCCGCCATCATATGGCGGCAAAGATGCAATGATGGGAAGAGTTGCTTTTTCAGACTTGACCAAGGATTTTGAGCAATTGATCAAGCTCCCGTTGAATTTCATCCCGGTCCTGGATGGATTGCTCAAGCAGCGTATCAAATGCCGGTTTCTGTTCATCCGGCAGGCTTTCCAAAAGGCGTTCTGTGCGAGCGATCTGGTTGTTTTTGTAACGAAGCTTGCTTTCCAGACGATCCCGGTATCCAGCATAGAACTGGGAATCTTCCAACGGCTTGGGATTGTTCGCGATCCCCTGGGTTAATATTTCTGCAATTGTAAGCAGAAAATCATCCGTATCTATTGGCTTCTCAATGAAACGAACCGCTCCAAGGCTGAGAGCGAAAGCCTTATCCTCAGGTGTTACATACGTGGCAGAAATAAAGATGATGGGGATCCTGGCAGTACGCACATCCTTACGGAGGGTATGCGCCAGGGCAAATCCATCCATTTTCGGCATCAGGATATCCGTAATGATTAACGCCGGTTTTTCGCGGGCAATGATAACCAGGGCTTCCTCGCCATTACGGGCTGTGATTACCGGGTATCCCTTGAACCGCAGGGTAACTTCCAGCAGTTCAAGCACGTTGGGGTTGTCTTCAACAATCAGGAGTTTTCCAGTAGGGATCATAGAAATGATTTTATCCTGCCAACCTTAAAAAGACAAGTCACAAACTGGGCACCTTACGAGACTGCAAACTGTTTTACCCGACTTATCGCTCACCGCGCATTTCTGCTGCAAGTTGTTCAAAATAAGCAACCATGGCAGCATGTCGCTGCTCCGCAATGCTGCGGGCGGATGCTGTATGCAGCCTGTCTTTCACCCGGCGGAGTTTATACAGGTACTCGTGATAGGCACTGTGTTCCTCGCCGGGGATCTCCTTGCCAGTCTGGAAAAACTGCTCTGAAGGCTCGGTAAAAACCGGCGTCCCTGCCATGACGGCATAGGCAATGGTGCGGGCTGTTCCAATGGCGCCAAGCACATCGAGCTTATCAGCATCAAACAATACCTGTGCTTCCAGGGTTTGTGGTGCCTCACCATCCCCACGGAAACGGTGCGCCCGGATGCAGTGCTGGACAGCCTTGATCCGCTCGTTTGCCCAGCCTTCCTCCCGCAGTACCGTTGCAGCAAAATCTGCCGATTGGTGATGGTGATTGGGGCGATTTTCACCCCCCGGCTCACTGCCTTCCACGTCATGCAGCAGTGCGGCAGCCCGGACGATCTCCATATCGGCACCTTCCAGTTCCGCCAACCGTTCCGCCATCCGGTACACCCTTTCAACATGGTCGAATCCATGCACAGCATCATTCCCAGGATACCAGCTTCGAGCACGCTCCAACGTCAGCATACTTGCCCCCGCTTGATCACTGTGTTCACCAGGTTGGTGCCAAACTGATAACCCAGGTGACGATAATCCGACACGGATAGCACCAGGATATCCGCCTGTTTCCCAACCTCCAGGGAACCAATCCTATCCGCCCGCTGGATGGCTGCTGCCGCATTGATGGTTGCAGCTGCAATTGCCTGTGCGGGGGTCAATTTCAGGTACCGGCAAGCCAGCGCAATTACAAACTGCATATTACCGCACCAGGCAGTACCCGGGTTCAAGTCGGAAGCAACTGCCAGCAGCCCTCCGGCAGCCAGGATGTCTTTTGCGGGTGTATAGTGTTGTTCCGCCAGACCAAACGGGGTGCAGGGTAAAGCCACCGCAACAGTATTTCCTTTTGCCAGGGCAATAATATCCTCCCGGGATGTTTTGACAAGATGATCCGCCGAAGCAGCACCAAGCTCCGCTGCAAGCGACGCACCTCCAAGATTATCAAATTCATCGGCATGGATCTTTACCGGGAAACCAAGGCGAATGGCTGTTTCCAGGATTCGCCGGGATTGCACCAGGGAAAATGCTCCTGTTTCACAAAACACATCCACAAAAGGCAGGGGAAGTTGAGGGGTGTGCATCTGCCACCACGTTTTCACTTCCGGAAGCATGGATTGGCAGATAAGGTCCGTATAGGCATCCGGATCGGTTTTAAATTCCGGGGGGATGGCATGCGCGCCAAGCCAGGTGGGCACAATTTCCAGCGGTCCTTCCGCGTTCAACTCCAGCAAAGCCTGCAATTGGAGCAATTCACTGGCAGATTCCAAGCCATACCCGGTTTTAGCTTCTGCAGTGGTTGTTCCCAGCTTGAGGATCATCTCTGCGCGTTCCCGCGTTTCAGATTTGATTTTCTCCAGGGATGCTGCACGGGTAGCCCGAACGGTTGATAATATTCCACCACCCGCCGCAAGAATATCCAGGTATGTCCTGCCTTCCAATCGCATTTCAAATTCCGCCGCCCGATCTCCAACCCACACCAGGTGCGTATGAGGATCAACAAAACCAGGCATGACCACCCTGCCGCCAGCATCCAGGCACGGCTCATCTGGATATTGCCGGATCATGTCGGCTGAATCCCCAATGGCGGCAATGGTTTCTCCACGCACCAGGACGGCACCGTTTTCAATTAACCCCAATCTTCCAAGGTCGGTGCCCCGCTGGGGTCCGCCCTGCAGGGTGATAAGCTGCGAAGCATGATGGATCAGCATGGTTCCTCCAAAAATCAGGGAATTTGGGTAAAGAGATCACTGGCAAACTGCATCAGGCTTGCCCGATCAGCATCCACAGGTTCAATTTCGCCACGACCAAAAAATTCAAGATGTAATGTCATGGCATCCGCCGTGGCTGGATCGGTTTCCTTCCCAGTGAATGGTTTGAATGTATCAAGGTAACCATACAGCGTATCCAGGTGGGCGGGAGAAACACGGAACTTCCCCAGGCTCTGCCCGCCATCCTTGCAGGAAGCCGCCTCGGCATACCCGGATCGATAAACGATGAGCTCATCACAAAAACCGGCAATACCACCCGTCCGCTTCCAGCGAAAGGCAATTCCCGCCCCGCTGTCGCCATCCAGCCGGTCAACCACCAGGGCAGCAGCCCACTCCGCAACCGAGCGCTGCTCAGCTGGAGAAGCAAGCGGCTGTGCCAATCCGCGCAACTCCACCCGCCCGGCAGCTGTTTGTGCAGTAAAGATAGTGTAGGCATTGAGGTAATTCAACAACTCCACCGCGTGCTGTGGTTCCGAAAATACTTCAATCGCCAGGGTTCCGCCGCACACACCGTAATCCATGCCCCGCTCGTTGATGTGCGCCATCCGGCATTCCTCATCCCCCCCCACCCAGGTGAGCTGCGGAGCACCAAGCGCGGGCTGCTGGGATGAGGCTTCCACAATAACATTCCCCAGTTGATCTGTATGATATTCATAGCGCATTCCCTGGGCTTCCATAACGATGCGGTATCCGGGAACAATCGCCTCGGTACAGGCAGTATTGGGTCGCTCCACGCCCAGGCATCCATTGGACCAGTCCACATTTTCCACGTAAACAACCAGAAATTCCTCCGCTGGAATCAACCAGGTATCCGAAGCCATTTGCCTGGCAATTTGGACGGGTGCAGGGTAATTGGTCTGCGGCGGCAGGTTGGCTGGCATGACGAGTGTACCATCCAGGTTCGAGCGGTATTCCACCTGACCGCCCGCCGCCAGCAACAGGATTCGATATCCGGGAGTGACCACTTGTAAACAGGACTGTCCGGCGATTTGTATTTCCAGGCAGGAATCCCGCCAATCAACAGGCTCCACCCCCATCACCTGGATGGTGGATGGTTCAATTCCATAAGCCGCCGCCAGTGATGCCCGGGCAGCAGCCAGCGCGGGGATTTCTGTCGTGACCGTGGGAGTGGCATTTCCCGGCAGACTATGTATGGGTGTCTTGCGATCAACCGGGTCAGGCGGCAATACAGCCGTACAGGCGACCAATAATATGGAAAACAGAAAGACCACCACCATTACCCGTTGTTTTTGAACCATGTTCATTTCTCTCCTAAGGCAGCACCCAGAACATTGAATCCGATGCTGCATATGGCTGCACCCAGATTGGCTCTGATCCCAGGGTGGGCAGGTAGTATAGACCCGGCAGATCGCCCTCCCATTGGTAATACATCACGGCATTCCCCAATGGCGACCAAATCATTCCATCCACCGGTTCAGAAATCAGGCGGACCGGCATTTCACCATACTCTCCAAGCCACAAACCTGCCAAACCACTCTCCCCCGGTAATGCCCAACCCCAATGTTCTCCCCGGGGGCTGACAATTGGCAAACCCGCAAATGGAGATGGAAGAACAGCAGCCTCACCTGTTTCCCCGTCCACTGACCAGAGTTCCTCCCCCACCACCAGCAGGAAGGCGTTGACCTGGGGAACCCATGCAGCAGCATCGGGGTAGGCACCAAATGCATGTACCTGGCTTCCATCGGCAGGGGAAACAAGGTACACTCCCGGTTCCATGTCCAGGTCACAATTCACAATCATGTCTTCGGTAATCCCAAACAGAACTTTCCCGGTGGATTGTGCCATCCATGCCTCCAGGAAGTAACCATGCTCAAGCGGTGTGGTTGTTTGGGTCAAAAAATGGTATGAGCGCAGGTTATGATAACCGAAAATCTCATCAACAGAAGCAACAATGAATGTCCGGGAATTGACCCAGCCAATGATTTTTTCCTCCCGTGTATCACGGGGCAAGCCATACAAAAATTCCCGTTCGCCATCCGAAACCCGAACCGCCCAGCCTCCCGCCAGGTCATATCCCTCGCCCGTGCCAAAACTTTCTGCTGCAAATGTCACAATATACTGACCATCCGGTGACCAGGAAGGAGCAAATTCATGCGCTTCCGTATCCGTCAGGCGCCGCACGCGGTCATCCACCGTGGAATAAACATACAAATCCGCCGATTCACCATCCTGGGCACCGATAAATGCCAGCATGCGCCCATCCGGTGACCAGGCAAGGTTGGGATGTTCCACAACCGCCCTAATGGATTCATGGTTCGGCTGATATGGATTTCCATCTTCAGCGGGTTCCGTAAAATCATTGGTCAATGGAACCAGGAATGTCGATTCGCCACCGGGAAAATTCATCAGAAACAAGGCGGATCCCTGCAAGGTCTCCCGGCTGGCAGTTGTGATTACAGCCACCTGCCTGCCACGCGGGGAAGGGGAAATGAGCAAGGGAATCCATCCAAATGTTACAACACCGCCCGAACCGTCTGCATTTACACTAATTAATCCATCCTCCTGGGGCAGAACCAGCCACGGACCATCGGTGTCCAGCACCTCAAGCTGTTGGGTGGGAGTGATAGTCGCCGTGGGGAAAGGGGTGATGGTTGGGCGGGGAGTACGGGTTGCAGTTGGCTGGGGAGTATCCGTGATTGTTGGAATGGCAGTCACCATCGGTGGGGCAGATGTACAGCCGCAAACTGCCAGAGATAAGACAAGGATAAGCAGGGTGAGTCGTCGCATCATGCAACCAATCCTCCCTGATTATGCCCTTGATTGGCTGTTCGGTCAACCAAACCCGCAGATTTTAATGCCCCCTTCCATCAACCAGTTTCTCCGAAACATCCCACAGGCGGCGGGCAGCTTCCGCGTCATAAGATGCTGCCGATGAACGAACCTGCATGCAGCGGTGGAAATAACCGCCAGTTATACCCGCAACCTCTGGTGATGAAGCCAGAAAAATGGATGTCTGTGCCCCAGCCTCAGGAGAAATGGCGCCCCGCTGTGACCAGGCGACAAACCTGCCCATCAGCCCACCATTGGATCTGCCAAAATTGGTTCGCACAAAACCTGGGTGCAAGGCATTGACAGTCACTCCTCCATCCAGCCGGCGTGCAAGTTCATAAGTGAATAACAGATTTGCCAGCTTGGACTGGGCATAAACCTTCCAACCAAAATAAGCACGCTCATTTTGTAAATCAGAAAAATCCAATCGCGCACCCACATGAGCCCCGGAGGACACATTAATGATCCTGGCGCTGCCTGACACAGTTAATAAATCCAACAGTTCCCGGGTGAGAAGAAAATATGCCAGATGATTCAATGCAAAGGTCATTTCCAAGCCATCCACGCTGACCAACCGCCGGGTAAAAAATGCCCCCGCATTATTGATCAACACGTCCAACCTGGCATAATGATGAATTTCCTGTGCAATCTGTTTCACATCGCGGATTGATGATAAATCTGCCTGCAAACCCCGGACATCATTGTTCCCAGTTGCAGTTCTAATCTCCTGTGTGGTCGCAGAGAGTTTCTCCGGGTTTCTCCCAATAATGGTAACACTTGCACCCATATCAGCCAGCCGCTCTGCTGTCACCCTGCCAATGCCACTGGTTCCACCCGTAATGACCACATGCCTGCCTGCCATATTATTCGTTTCCATATATTCGCCTTTCGATTGATCTGAACGTAATTATAGAGTTTCCCAATGGATAATCAATAGAAGGCAGTACAAACATTGGACAAAAAAAGACCGGGGGAATTCCCCGGTCTGGAAATGCGTCTTTTTGATTTAGATGGAATGGTTTAACAAGGCATTTTTAATTTCTGCAATTGCCTGGGTAATGTGAATTTCGCGGGGGCAGGCTTCGGTACAGTTGAAGGCTGTCCTGCACAACCAGACCCCTTGTCGTTCTGCCAGGATCTTTAACCGCCGGGCACCTGCCCGGTCGCGGCTGTCAAAAATGAAGCGGTGGGCATTGACAATTGCTGCCGGTCCCAAATACAGTCGGTTTGCCCAAAACGATGGGCAGGAAGTGGTGCAGGCAGCACAAAGGATGCACTTGGTGGTGTCGTCAAACCGGTCTCGTTCAGCCGGGGATTGCAGCCGTTCCCTACCGTCCTCTGGCAGCGGTTCATCATTAACCAGGTATGGTAAAACCGCGCGGTAATGGGCAAAGAATGGCTCCATATCCACAATCAGGTCCTTGATCAATGGCAGCCCCAGCAGCGGCTCTACAGTAATTTGCCTGGAACGAAGATCGCGCACCAGAATCTTGCAAGCCAATCCATTTTTCCCATTAATGCGCATGGCATCCGATCCACACACACCGTGCGCGCAACTGCGGCGGTACGTCAGGGTTGGGTCATGTTCTGCACGAATCATTTCCAGCAAGTCCAACACACGGTCGGTAGCTTCCGCCTCAAGGGAGAAGAGATCGTAATGCGGACGAAGATCCTTTTCAGGATGGAAACGAAATACTTTCAATTGCAATTCCATTTCACCTTGGCTCCTTTCCTGCTCCGGGGGTGTGGATCAATATGTCCGCTCCTTGGGCGGGTAACTTGTAATGACAACGGGTTTATAGCCAAGCCTGATTGCATCCCCTTCCAACCAGGCGAGACTGTGCTTAAGCCAATGGACATCATCCCGGTGGGGAAAATCCTCGCGGGCATGTGCCCCCCGCGATTCAGTTCGTGCTTCAGCAGCAACTGCGGTGATATATGCCAGGTCAAGCAGGTTGCCCAATTCCCAGGCTGATTGCAGCTCCTGGTTGAAGGTTGTTCCAGTGTCCTGCACGCGAATATGATGGTAGCGTTCCCGTAAATCCTCTAATGCCCCAACCACCTGTCGTAATCCCTCGGCTGTCCGGAAAACACCCACATGGTCAAACATCAATGAGCGTAATTCCTTTCCTATCCGGGCTGCCTGTTCCGACCCATCCCCTGCACGCAGGCTGGCAAGCTGTTGAAGGGCAAAGGATTCCGGCTGGGGCGGAAGGGGAACCAGGTCTGCATCCCGGGCGTATCCGGCAGCATGCAGACCGGCGTGCTTGCCAAATACCACCAGGTCCACAAGGGAATTGGTTCCCAAACGGTTTGCACCATGCACGGATACACAAGCACACTCACCAACTGCATATAATCCCGGTAGGACTCGGTTGGATTCATCCACAATCACCCGCCCATAAATATCGGTTGGGATTCCACCCATGGCGTAGTGAGCAGTCGGCTGCACCGGGATGGGTTGGACTGCCGGATCCACACCTAGGTAGGTGCGGCAAAAATCCACAATATCCGGGATTTTTGACAGGATTTCCTCGGCAGTCACCCGGTAAGGTGTGCCATCCGGACGTGTCCGTCCATCAGCTTCAGCGTACCGGTTGACAGTGTCGGGACGGGCATCCAGCAGGAGATAATTCTGTCCGCCAATTCCCCGCCCGGCTTTCATCTCCAGGTACATTGCCCGGCTGACCACATCCCGAGAGGCAAGATCCTTGATCCGGGGAGCATATTTTTCCATAAATCGCTGCCCCTGATCATTGATGAGAATTCCGCCCTCCCCCCGGACGGCTTCAGTGATGAGAATACCCAGCTTGTAAATCCCGGTGGGGTGGAACTGGAAAAATTCCATATCCTCTGCCGGGAGTCCCCGGCGCACAACTGCAGCCACGCCATCACCCGTGTAGGCGTATGCATTGGAAGTAATTTCCCACATCCTGCCATGCCCGCCAGTGGCAAATATAACTGCCTTGGCATGAAACACATGAAGAACGCTCGTTGCCAGTTCAAGCGCAACAATCCCGCAACAGGTGCTGCCATCCACCAGGACATCCAGCACCAGGAACTCATCATAAAAGAGAATTCCGTTCTTCAGGCACTGCTGATAGAGAGTCTGCAAAATCATATGACCTGTGCGGTCGGCAGCATAGCAGGAACGGCGGACGGGTTTCCCCGTCTGGTTGTTGGTATGCCCGCCAAAGGGGC